>Ga0257111_1001207_pt1 | contig 10508 bp, 11 predicted proteins | sample LP_taG_6_FD_191567 | JGI IMG/M metagenome (GOLD analysis project Ga0257111, IMG submission 191567) | Marine microbial communities from Northeast Subartic Pacific Ocean, Canada - LP_J_2015_P26_500m | ecosystem: Environmental > Aquatic > Marine > Oceanic | place: Canada: Northeast Subartic Pacific... | reverse complement strand
GCTAACCCCCCAAAAATTAGTTAAATTTATCTAAATAATTCTAAAAAATTAGAGAATTTTCCGTAAAAAACTGTAGTCAAAAACAAAAAAATCCAACAAAGAAACGTAACAGAAAGAACAATGTTGAAAAAGAAGACGTAAAACATATGAAATAACCCCCCTATTTGGATTCAATTTTTGATAAACAATGAATAAAAAATAAAAAAATTAGCGATGTTAGAAATTACGTTGCAACTATATATCAAAAAAAAATGGAAATGTCATGGCACGTATGGGTCTAGTAATAGTAATTGGAGCAATAATTGGTTCAATGGTACTTGCAAATTACGTGTATACACAATATCAAACAAATTTCATCGAAACAAATGCAGGAGAACTTGTGGTGGTAGGACCAATAGAATACATAGTTACATTTGAAGGGACACATGAAGGTAGTAAAGAAGTAAAACCTGAAAATACATTTGTAAAAATTGGAATTACTGCAAAAAATACTGGTAATGAAAAAACACTACTATCAGGGGGGCAATTTTACTTAATTGATGGAAAAGATCAAAAACATAAAGCAGTTTTTGGTGAATTTACATCAAAAGATCTATGGTTAGAATGGTTAGAACCAAACAAACCAATTGAAGTTACAACTCAATTTGATGTTCCATTTGATGAAGATGTAAACTACAAAATTATCATCAGACCCACAAAAGAACAAGCAACAGTAGATACTGCATCAATTTGTTTAACAAATTGTTGATCGATAAATTATAAAAAACAAAAAAAGTGTCAAATTTTATTATAACAAGCGTAGTATTGTATGACGTTAACCACATAACACATACGATTTTTGAAAAAAGTCATGGCAGCATCTAAAGCCAAAAGAGCAGCAGCAGCAAAAAAAGCAGCAGCAACTCGAAAGAGAAATGCAGCAGCAAAAGCAGCAGCAGCACTAAAGGCAGCAGCAAGTCGTAAGAGAAGGGCAGCAGCAACTCGAAGGAAAAATGCAGGAAAGAAAGCAGCACCTAAGAGAAAAGCAGCAAAACGCAAAGCCGCTCCAAAACGAAAGGCAGCTAAAAGAAAAGCAGCTCCAAAGAGAAAAGCAGCAAAACGCAAAGCAGCTCCAAAGAGAAAATCTGCAGCAAAAAAAGCAGCTCCAAAGAGAAAGGCAGCTAAAAGGAAAGCAGCACCTAAACGTAAGGCTGCTTCCAAACGCAAAGCCGCTCCAAAGAGAAAGGCAGCTAAACGTAAACGTTAAGCTGCCTATGCACCTTTTTTCTAATCTACCATACTAAGTTTATTATGTTTCTAAATTCGAATTTAGAAATATAGTTAATCTTTACCCGTAAGTTAGTCATTCATTTTCAATTCAGGTAAAACAAAAACTTTGTGGGGTTTAATTTTTAAAATAATTCTTTTCTCATCATCACGTTTAAACGGATAATGGCTACGGCCCATGTATTGTTGAGTTAATTTATCAGCATGATGATATTCAATATCAGAAATTATTTCCACCACAGTTCCACGAATAGTTGTCATATCAAGAGGATTGTCATTAGAAGTAACAGAAACAGCTACACGAGGATCACGTAAAATATTTTTATGTTTTATTCTACCTTCTGCAGTATTTACTAAAATGAATCCATCTTGATAATTTGCCCATACTGGAGATAGTTGAGGTGAACCATCTTTCATAAGAGTTGCAATAAAAACAAGATTTTTTGCTGAAAATAATTTTATTACTTTATCATTAATCAATTTTACATTCACCACATTGTAAGAATAATAAATTTTTGAAATAGGGTTTTAATTGTATTTTTACCACATTTTTCACTTATTTTGATTCAAAATAACAATTACTAATTGATCGCAATAAAGAAAAATTAATACAAAAAATTAATTATTTTGTATGAGATTTTTCAAGAACGTTAGTCATCGCCCTATTCATAATCTCCATTACCAGGTATTGAGAATATTCTGTAGATTTTTTACCCTTTGATTTACTAGTTTTAGGTCCTAATGCTTTGAGAATTTTTTCAATTTTTATGGATGTGTTATCAATGATTTTTGAATATGTGGAATCAAAGTTTTCAGGAGTTTGAAAATCCAATAGTTTTGTTGAAGTACTATAGAATTTAGTTATAGCACCTCTGGATTCTTCAATTCTTGCAATCTCAATCAATCCAGAATTTTTCAAAATTTCTAAATGATGTCTAACCGTAGTTAGTGCTTTTTTGAAACCATGTTTTTTCAATGAGACAGAAATTTGATCAGCAGATAATGATTGATGATACAAAATTTCAACAATTTTTGCACGTGCAGGGTCGTCAATTGCACGGGCGTGTCCAATATTCGTAGTAACAGTACGATTTACTTTAATCTCTTTTTCTAATAATGTAGACATACAAGACTAGATTTCAATCTGATCTAAAAGATCCTTGTATCATATTTTTTTGTCTAATCGCATCAATTTTTGTCTACTTTGATAAACATAGTACCCATATGAAAAATACATGGTATACTACAATAAATTTAGTAGTATATTCAATAATATTAATAGTGCTATTAAAAATATAGTTTAGATATTAAATTAATAATAGCAATAGCAAAATTATTGTATTGGTTTCAAAAATATTGAAAAATAAAATTTCTAAAACATATGGCATCAAATATATCATAATAGGGTAGATTTTTTAAAATATGAAAAGTATGGTTCGAGTTGAAAGTTAACTAATAGTCAACAGTACGTATAGAATTTAGGTTAAAGAGATAGTCCAGTTAATTTCTCATATGCAATGACATATCGTTCAGTGATTGTTTTAATTATTTCAGAAGGGATTTGGGGTGCAATTGGTTCAGCACCATTAGTTCTGCTATCCTCAAATTGTTTTTGATAACCATTAGCAGTTAACCAATCACGTAGAATTTGTTTGTCGTATGATTCTTGAATTTTCCCAACAGAAAAGGAATCTTTTGGCCATAGTCTATATTCATCAGGACCAATTGAATCACCTAAAACAATTTTACCATCTAAAATTCCAAATTCTAATTTTAAATCAGCTAAAATAAAACCAGCATCATCAGCAATCGAAGCCATTTGACTGTAAATATCAATAGATGTTTTTTCCAACCAATTGTATTGTTCTTCAGAAACTAAATTCATTTCCAAAGCTTTTATTTTATCAACAGGAATATCATGTTCAGATTTGGTAGTAGGATCAAATAATGGCTTAGTTAATTTTGCTGCAAGAGTGGTATCAGTATTTTCAGGTAATTGGATAGAACCATTTTTCCATCTACCAATTAAACTTCCATAAAAATAGCCCCTAACAACACATTCCATAGGAATCATTTTCATTTTTTTAACTAGAATTGAAATATCAGATTCACGCGATATGAAATGATTTGGAACATCTAATTTATTGAACCAAAATTCTGCAAATCTACATAAAACCTCACCTTTTTTTGGAATATCCTGATTAAACTTTACATCATAGGCAGAGATTCTATCAGAAAATTTGAAAAGTAGTGAATTTTCATCCACATCATAAAGGTCCTTTACCTTACCACTAGTTAGAAACTTCAATTAATTATATTGAATTTTAATAGAATTTAACTGATAGGAAAATAAAGTAGGAAAAATAGGAGTTTACTGGATATCGACACCATTCCAAAATGCCACCATTCCCTTTATCTTAGAAGCAGCATCATTTGGTTCAGCATAATACCATGCACAGTCCTTGTTGGTTTTTCCATCAACAGTTACAGAGTAATAATTTGCCTTTCCTTTCCAACCACAAACAGTAGTTAGTTCAGTTTTTGCAAAATATTCAGACTTTATGGAATCAAATGGAAAATAATGATTACCATCAACAATTTCAGTTGCACTACTTTCAGCAATTACTACATTATTCCACATAGCTTTCATATTATTTTGTTAATTCAAACCATATTTAATTAAATCTTAAATTAGATTTTTGCTTTTACTTGTTCACGTTTAGTAAAATCGGGTTTAATTCCAAGTGAATCATAATTTCCAGATGAACATGTGAAGCACATAGAATCCGTTGACATTCCTACTGCATCAGCAAGATTTTCAGCATCATTGTATCCCAAAAAGTCAACTCCAATACTTTTTCTAACCATTTCAGTAATCTCATCAGTACTCATATCTTTACCATCAGTGAATGTTGCAAGTTCTTCTTGCGAAGGGAAATCAATTCCAGCATAACAAGGGTAATTAATTTGAGGATAAGTAATCAACATGCTAATTTTTTTAGCACCAGCACGACGTAGTGCTTTGATTATAGCTTTAGAACTAGTACCTCTAACTAAACTGTCGTCAATTACAACTACATGTTTGTCTCGAATTATTTCACTAATTGGAATAATCCAACGATTAATCTCCACTCTATCACTTTGATGAGGTTCAATGAAACTTCTCAATGGGCCTTTCTTACTGTATCTATCTTTGAGTAGTCCTTCATCAAAAGATACTCCCAGTTCTTGGGCATAACCAAGTGCGGCAGGTCTTGCAGAATCAGGCACAGGTATTACTAAATCAGCATCATTAATGGGAAATTTCTTTGCCATAAATCGCCCAATATTTTTCCTTGAAACGTAAATGTTGTGTCCTTCCATGTTACTTGATGGATGTGCAAAGTAAGTAAATTCAAATGAGCAATGTGCTCTAGATTTATCATCTGAAAATTTTTCAGTTTCAATTCCATTTTTGCTTAATTTAATTAATTCACCTGGAACTACATCTCTTTGTAAAGTTGCACCAACTGCAGTAACAGCAGCAGACTCAGAAGTTACAATGTAAGTATCATCAGATTCTTTATGTCCTAAAACCATTGGACGAAAGCCCTTTGGGTCTCGTGCAGCATACACAGAATTATCATCAGAAATAAAAGTAAAGCAGTATGATCCAACCATCTCATTTTTTAAAATTGAAAGTGCTTTTCCCATTTCACCATTTTCAGAAATTAATGAAACTAATCTTTGTGCAGCAACTAAAGTATCACTTGCATTTTGAGGAGTAAAAGAACATCCACCAACTAAATTAGATAATTCTTGAGCATTAGCAATTGTTCCATTATGTGCAATACAAAGATCTTTTACTTTAAGAGGTTGTGCATTTTCTAATGTACTAGTTCCCATTGTTGAATATCTCACATGTCCTATAACACAAGGGGAGGAATATTCTTGTGCAATTTTTTTAAATTCTGATGATGAATGTGAAACTAGTCCTATTTTCTTAAATGGAGTTTTATTTGGAACTGCAAATCCCCAAGCTTCTTGACCTCTATGTTGTAAAGCACGTAATGCATCAAAAACCATTGGAACAACATTCTTTCCAGAAAGACTGTAAATTCCCACAACACCACAATTTTCTTTTACTTTAGGCATGCATTACCATCTCCTTTAACGAATTTAACCAAGTTTTTTGTGCCTTATCAACGCTTAGATCAAGGATAGGTTTAGAATCAACAGTAAATTGTATTGACTCTCCACCAAATTCACCAATAGTTTTGAATGAGACATTATGTTTTTTTAATAATTCTTCTAAATTTTGAAGATTTTTCTTCTCAAAAGTTACTAAATATCTAGAATGGCTTTCAGAAAATAAAATTTTGTCATTATCTAATTTATCACCAGGGACATTTTCCAAAGACACAGTACAACCAATTAGATTGGTCATACAAAGTTCAGAAACTGCTACTGCCAATCCACCTTTTGAACAATCATGTGCAGATTTAATTAATTCAGTTTTAATAATTTCCAATACAGCATTCATATTTTTCTTAGAGTCTGAAAAATCAACAACAGGACATTTACCTCCAATGAATTTATGAATATATTCAGAATATTCAGAACCACCCAACTCATCTTTAGTATTACCAATCATGATCAAACAATCACCAGAATTAATTTTTTGAATCCTCAAAGGTGTCTTATCAATTAATCCAAGTACTCCAATTACAGGTGTTGGTTTAATCGAGCCTTTTGGAGTTTCATTATACAAACTAACTTTACCACCAATACAAGGAATTTCAAAGTCTTTTGCAAAATCAGTTAAACCCTTCAATGATTCTAAAAAGGTCCAGAAAATTTCAGGGTCTTTGGGATTTCCAAATTGAAGATGATCAAGCATTCCAACAGGTTTTGCTCCTGTACACACAACATTTCGACATGCTTCCTCAAAACAACCAATTGCACCTTCACGTGGATTGATGTAACATTGTTTAGGATTTCCATCAATCTTAATTGAAAGAAATTTACCATTATCTAGTCTCAAAACAGATGCATCATAACCTGGTTTAACTACAGTTCGAATTCCCACCTCGTGATCATATTGGCCATAAACCCAAATTTTGCTTGCAATATTAGGAGAAGCAAGTAGTCTTAACATTACTTCAGAATAATCAGATAACAATGGAAAAGATTTAGTATTTTCAATATTTTCTAAATAATTTGGTTTTTTTGAAGGTAAATCAAGAAGAGTAGCATTTGCAACAATGTCTGTAGAAATATTTGCAATTGTTTTTCCACTTTTTTTAACATGCATTTTATTATCAAATGTAACATGACCAATTACAGAGCAATCAATTCTAAATTTTTTACAAATATCTTGTAATTTAATTAATTTCTCACTATCAGTAACAATCAACATTCTTTCTTGAGATTCAGATATCATTATTTCATCAGAATGCATATCAGATTCACGAGTGTGAACTTTATCAACATCCATTTCAATTCCAATATCCAAAGAATCGGCAGTTTCAGATACTGCACAAGACAATCCACCACCACCAAGATCCTTCATAGCATGAATTAATTTTTCATTTCTAGCTTCCAAAATTGCTTCAATGATTAATTTTTCAATAAAAGGATCAGGAATTTGAACTGCAGAACGATCTTCAGATTCTAAAGAATCAGAAGCAAATTGAGAACCTCCAATTCCATCTCTACCTGTTGCGCCTCCCAGTAACACCACCAAATCACCTTTTTTTGCATGATTTTTAATTAGATTTTCTTTTTTACCAAATCCAATTGCTGCAACATCTACCATTGCATAATTTGTGTAGCATTCATCAAATTCTACTTCCCCTCCAATAGTAGGGATACCCAAACAATTACCATAATCTGCAATTCCAGTAACAGCATTTTTAAAAAGCCATTTTGCATGTTGATCTTTTTCAATATCACCAAAACGTAATCCATCTAAAAGTGCAATAGGACGAGTACCCGTAGATAAAATATCTCTAATTACGCCACCAACTCCAGTTGCAGCTCCACCATATGGTTCGACAGCAGAAGGATGGTTATGACTTTCAATGTGTGCAGTTATGACATATCCATCACCCACATCCAAAACTCCAGAATCATATCCTTTTTCCTGTATTACTAAAGGACCATCCATAGGCAACATTTTGAGATGTTTTTTAGATGATTTGTAAGAGCAGTGTTCAGACCATTCAGCAGCTACAATTTGTAATTCAGTGGAAGTTGGATCTCTACCAATTTTTAATTTTAATTCTTCTAATTCATGAGATTCTAGACTCAATTATTAACACCCATTTTTTTTAGTAGTGATTCAAAAATTAATGATGAGGGTTTATTGTCATGAGGATTTATTTCGGATTCAACAGCTCTTTCAGGATGAGGCATCATGCCAACAATATTTCCATCTTCATTACAAACACCAGCAATTTGATTAGAAGAGCCATTTACAACTTGATCATATTTGAAAACAATTTGATTTTTTCTTTCAAGTTGGTCTAAAGTTTCATCATCTACAAAATAACGTCCTTCACCATTTGCAATAGGAATTGGAATTTTTTGATTTAATTCAAATTGATTTGTAAATGGAGTTTTGTTATTTTCAACTGTTAGATTAGTCCACTCACACATAAAATTAAGAGAATCATTTTTGAGTAAAACACCGGGAAGTAATCCAGATTCTACAAGAATTTGAAACCCATTACATACACCCAAAATAGGAATTCCCTTTTCAGCAATTTTTTTAATATCTTGGATAACTGGACTATGGGCAGCTATTACACCAGCTCTAAGTCTATCACCATAAGAGAATCCTCCAGGTAAAACTACAGCATCAAGGTTTTCTGGAAGAGGCTTATCATGCCAACAATATTGAGCATTCAGATTAAAGACATCAGATAACACATGATACATATCGCGATCGCAGTTACTTCCTGGAAAAACTACAACCCCAACATTCACAATTATTTTTAGATGCAGAGTTATTTAATTTGAGCCCAACCAGATACAATTTTTAAGTGAACGTCTAGAAGATAGCCTCCTATCAAGAGTTAGAGAGACCATACAAAAAATATCGTCGCCATAGAATTTAAAAAAATAGTACAATGTGTAACAGATAATCTAAAAGAAAAAGATGATAGTTTGATAGTAATTAAAAACTTCAAACAGATAGACTTGGCAGAATTTCTAAGAAGTAAAATTTTGAAGAATTAACTATAGAAAATATGGAATCAGATTAAGCATCAAAAACATTGATTGTAACTACACTAACCATAGGATTGTAAATACGTAATTCATCACAAATTTCTTTAACAATTGATTGTGCAGATTCTTTATCATTTTCAGTAATTGTAAATTTTAACATTTTTGCAGTATTAATTTTAGATACATTTTGATGAGTTCCCTTTAACACCAAATCATTCAAAATTGTTTTTCCTTCAGGATCACTAATTCCAGGTTTATTTTCTATTGTAACATGGACACTATAATCAGCCATAGTGATCAATAAATTAAAATGGCGGTTAATTTATCTTCCGAATAATTTTATTCTATATCACAATAATCCACTTTGTTTCAAAAAGTCTTTTAATTTTTCTTTAGTATTTACAGCATCAAGTTTATCATCTTGATCAATTGGAAAAAGATTCGTTCCATTCAATATTAAATTATGAGGTCCAAGATCTTTAGCATTTTCAATTTTTAAATCATCAATTAAATCAATTATTTGATCATTTGTAGGATACACACCATTATTTTCTAAAAAAGTTCTTAAATCAATACCTTGAATCCAAGTTCTTTTTTCATCTCTCAAACCATAATCAATGTCAATTTTATCAAAATTAGATTTTATACTTATGTGATTACCAGGACCAAACTCTTCATCATATTTACTAGAACCCCTCCAACCACGATCGATTGTTTTTGGTTGCGTATTCTTTAGTAACCAAAGACTTCGTTCTAATTTTTGATTAAAAGAATTACCAAGACCAGATTGATTTTTAGTTAGTAAAATAGGATCAAAAGAGTCAAGATTCAATTTTTCTGTTTCAAGTCGTTGAGAATTTTTTGTAGATTTATTTTCCAAAGGATTTGGATGCTCCAGAAAACAAAATGAACTCATTGAAACCAAAGTATCAAGAACATCTTGAAAAGGTTCATCAAAATGATGAATGATATTCAGTGCCAAGACAATATCAAAATGTTGGACTTCTTTGAGATTCTTTAAATTTTTTAAATTCATTTGTTTGTCTAAAAGGAGAATTTTATGATCATTATTTTTTATACATAATTCCAACAATTTTCGTTCGGGATTACTTTCTACAGCGATGAAAACTCCAGAAAAATCCTCAGATAATCTAAATGTAAAATAACCTTCAGCTGCACCCAAATCTAAAACAGAAATGGGGCGATTAAATTTTTTACAAAATTTGAATATTTCATTATATCTTTTTTCAGAATTTCTATATCCAGACGAAATTATTTTTCCTTTTATTCTAATATCATTGTAAGTATCAGTAGAATAGGTTTCAAGTTCAGGAATTTTTTGATATTTTAGTAATTCTTTAGATTCGTTGGAATTTTTAAGAATCAAAATTAGATCATTTAATTCTATTTGATTGGTTTCTAATTCATTAGAATAATAATCCAAATCATCTAAATCAGGCTCTCTGTCTAAAAACTTCAAATATTGTGCACGAACAGATTTTCGTGTATCCATTCTAAAGTATTTGATTAGGTTAGTAATTTAGATTTCTAGAGTACAAAATTAGGGTTAGATAGTTATACCAGAATAATTGAACTGAATATAACATGGCAAGAAAAGAAAGAATGAGATATTGGAAAGTTACTGCAGAAGAAACAGATAATTTTGATTATGATGAAAGTAAATTACTAAATTGGGAAATCAAATGTATTAGAGAGCCTGAAGAGGAAGCACATTTTATTGGAGTTTTCATGTATAGAAATGGAACAGCATATGATTATGAATCAGTAAAAGGAATATGTTATTTTTACAACAACATAGACAGAAAAGAACTTCCAGAAATTACCAAATTTCTTCAAAATAAATTTGGAGGTAAAGAAATGGAGAAGGGAGACAGAATAATTCTAAAAGATTCAAAACAAATATTCTCAAGCAAAGAAATAGGAGCATTAGCAAAAGAAATGGAAACTGAATTTAACACAAAAGCAGTCATATCTTTAGAATTTGAAGATATTTCAGCTGAAGCACTTAA
>Ga0257111_1001206_pt1 | contig 10509 bp, 11 predicted proteins | sample LP_taG_6_FD_191567 | JGI IMG/M metagenome (GOLD analysis project Ga0257111, IMG submission 191567) | Marine microbial communities from Northeast Subartic Pacific Ocean, Canada - LP_J_2015_P26_500m | ecosystem: Environmental > Aquatic > Marine > Oceanic | place: Canada: Northeast Subartic Pacific... | reverse complement strand
TCTTAGTGTTATAATTTATACGTGGTATTCTTTCTATAATCCATCAAGTAAAAATAATATCGAAAATTTTCATGAAAAAAATCATTCAAATTTATGGATATTAACTTTATTTATTGTCTCTGGAATACTCTTACTTTCTTTTGGTGCTAACTTATTTGTAAAAGGTGCAATTGATATAGCACGATACTTTGGTATCAGTGAGATTGTTATTGGAATGAGTATTGTAGCATTAGGAACGTCACTTCCAGAGCTTGCGACTTCTGTGATCGCATCTTTTCGTAAGGAACACGCAATATCAATAGGAAATATCATAGGGTCTAATCTATTTAATCTTTTATCTGTCATAGGAATTGTTTCTTTATTAAGTCCTATCCAGTCTCCGAAAGAAATACTTTTCTTTGAAATCCCGTATATGATTATTTATGGAATAATATTATTCCCAATTGGGTGGATGAAACAGCCTATTCATCGTTTAACTTCCATTTCGCTTTTGCTCGGATATGTGTTTTTTATTTATCAGTTATTTTAATATATGTAACATAAATTTTGTAATCTTATGATACGTTTTATATAAAAGTTAGATTAATAGTATGATTCAAATGGAAAATGTAACGTTTTCGTATGAAAAGGGTTACGGTATTAAAAATGTTAATTTCACCATTGATGATTCTGAGTTTACGTTTTTAATTGGTCCAACAGGATCTGGTAAAACTACTATTATGAAATTAATTTATATGTCTTTGTTTCCTCAAAGCGGTGTTGTTACGACAGGAAAATTTAGTTCTGATAAAATTAAGAAAAGAAAAATCCCTTTCTTAAGAAGGAAAATAGGCATGATTTTTCAAGATTATCACCTACTTCAAGATCGAAACTTATATGAAAATATTGCTTTACCCCTTTATGTTGTCGGAACCAGGCATAGTGATATTCCTGAACGTGTGGAAGCGGTAATTGATCAAGTAGGTCTTACCGGAAAAGAAGAGCATTTGCCGGATGAGCTTTCTGGCGGTGAACAACAAAGGGCATGCATAGCAAGGGCATTAGTAAAAGAACCTGAAATTATTCTTGCTGATGAGCCAACAGGGAACCTTGATCCGATTACTTCTTTTGAACTTTTAAAATTACTTGAATCTGTAAACCACGAGGGTACTTCTGTATTAATGGCCTCTCATAATTATAATCTTATAAAAGGACGTGGACATCGAATAATGGAAATTCAACAAGGTATTCTGCGTAATAATTAATGTTAGATAGATTATTATTTTTGTTCGCGGAGGGCTTTCGCAATCTCTTAAGACATAAATTAACAGTCTTTGCTGCTGTTTTTTCTGTATTTATGACAATGATAATTATTGGTTCTCTATTAATTATAGGAAAGAATACAAATAAATTAATTTTCTATCTACGATCAAAATATAAAATTGAAGTTTTTTTTGATAATGATTTACCAAAAAGAGATGCGCTTAATTTGGTTGAGGATATAGGTTCAATTGAAGGGGTGCGCAATACAACATTTATTAATAAAGAAAATGCTACAAGAATATTTGAAAAGCAATTTGGGGAAAGTATTTTAGATTATATAAACAGTAATCCGTTACCGATGAGTTGTGTTGTTAATGTGAATAGGACAGGTGATTTTGAATTAGATATTTTTCCAATTGTAAAAGAAATTAATTTATTACAAGGTGTAAATAACGTTGAACATCAAGGAAAGTTGATTCAGAGAATAGAAAGTTACCATAATCGTTTTACAAAGCTATTCTTTATATCTTCAATAATTATTATTGCGATAACAATAGGCATTATCTACAATACAATTAAATTAACAATTTATGCGAAAAAGGACTTAATTCAGGACTTACATATTATTGGAGCAACTAACACATTTGTGAAGGTACCTTTTCTAATTGAGGGGGTTTTGCAGGGGCTGATAGGTTCATCTATTGCTTTCGTGGCACTATCAATAGCTTTGAAGATAGGTAATAGTTTAATATCTCAATTTGCGTCCATAACAATTCGTATGGATCCTGCTGCTGCATCTGTGATGTTGGTAATTGGTGTATTAATTAGTTTTATTGGAAGTTTTCTTTCTGTTTCGCGGTTTTTACCATAACATTAATTACAAACTTGACTTATTGAATTCTAAATAAATAATTATCTAATTTTATATATAATAATTGAATACGATGTTGTTAACTCAAAGAGAAAATAAAATACTTAAAAAAACAATAGAGGATTATATATCCATTGGTGCACCTATAAGCTCACAGAAATTACATAGCTGTTATTTTAATCAATTTAGCACTGCAACAATAAGAAATTCCCTTGCAAATCTTGAGAAGATAGGCATGCTTAAGAGTATACACAGGTCTTCAGGAAAAGTACCTACAGATAATGGTTATCGATATTATGTAGATACATTAATTGCAGAAAGTTCCAAAACAATTCAAGAATATGACAATATAGCTCAAAAACTATCAGCAGCTTCTAATAACTTGGAAGATTTGCTTCAAGCTACAGCATATATGTTAGGGAGAATCAGCAGATTATTTGGTGTTGTAGTAATATCCAAACACCAAAAGAATATTTTGAATGAAATAGAATTAATACATTTGTCATCCGACCGTATAATGTTAGTACTTGGATTAAATTCAGGTTTTATTAGATCTATAGTTTTAAATCTAAAAGTTAGTATTGACGATTCTCTACTTAAAGTAATCAACGAAGGGTTAAAGGATAGATTACTAGGTTTAACGTTGAATGAGATTCAAGAGAACATAAAAGAGAGATTAAAAGAATCTCAATATTTTGAACATGAAATTGTCCAAATTTTGGTGCAAGATCCAAGCAAACATTTTGTTATTTCTGGTGAAAAACTTGTGTATACATCATCCTTTTATCAATTATTAGAATATCCCGAATTTCATGAAATAAACAAGTTAAAAACATTGATGTCATTTTTTTATGAAAAGTCAATGGAAGAGTATCTTAATAATTATTTATTCGATGATCACAATAATGTAATTATAGGAAAGGAGATTGGTGATTCTAATTTCAGAAATTGTTCTATAGTTAGTAAGCCATTTGAAAACAAAAATATTAATGGTCAAATGTTAGTGCTTGGGCCAAAAAGATTACCGTATCAAAATATAAAAATAATTTTAACGAACTTTACAGATATTATTAATAATGTCATCTAAAGAAAATGAAATCTAAAAAACAATCTTCAAAAGATAATTCGTCTAATAAAAAGAAAATTGGAAAAGTCTCAGCGAAAATCGATAAAAATAAGTTGTTAATTGAAAAAATTACAACTGAAAACAAAGATTTAGAGGATAAGCTTCTAAGATCGAAAGCAGAATTTGAAAATTTTCGTAAACGAAAAGAAAAAGAGATCATGGATATTATAAAATATGAAGGTAAAGATGTAATTAATGCGATGATTTCTATAGTCGATGATTTGGAAAGGTTATATCTTGCGATTAATATGGATAATGATTCAAATAAAGCCTTACAAGATGGTGTTTCAATGATTCAAGGAAAAATTGACAAGATCTTTACGGAAAGAGAAATTACATCTTTTTGTGAAGAGGGTGATATTTTGGATTCCGATTTACATGATGCATTAATGGTTAAACAAAAGAAAGATAGAAAAGAAAATGAAATCCTTGAAGTATTTGAAAAAGGATATAAATATCGTGATCGTGTAATACGACATGCAAAGGTAGTGGTAAATAAATCATGAGAGATTATTATGATATTTTAGGTGTGAACCGTAATGCTAGTGCAGATGAGTTAAAAAAATCTTATCGAAAGATTGCACTTAAATATCATCCAGATAAAAATCCCGATGATAAAGAATCTGAGAAAACTTTTAAGGAAGCTGCTGATGCATATAGCGTTTTAAGTGATAGCAAGAAAAAGGCGCAATATGATCAATTTGGTCATGCAGGTGTAGGCATGGGCCAAGGTGGGGGTGGATTTTCTGGCGGAGCACATATGTCGATGGATGATATATTTAGTCAATTTGGGGATATTTTTGGTAGTGATGACATGTTTAGCAGTTTCTTTGGAGGAGGAAGAGCCGGCAGAGGATCTAGTTCACGTAGAGGAAATGATATCCGCATACGAATTAAATTAGATTATGAAGATATAGCTACAGGTATCGATAAGAAGATTAAAATTAAAAGATCTATTCTTTCCCCTGATATAAAACTTACTGACTGCCCTACCTGTAATGGTCATGGACAAGTTTCCCAAGTTTCTAATACGATTTTGGGTCAGATGAGAACCCAATCACTTTGTCCTCATTGTCAAGGAAATGGAAAAGTAGTAGGAAATAGACCTAGTAACGTATCTCCTGATGGATTGATAAAAAAAGAGGAGACAATCAAAATCAAAATTCCTGCCGGCGTTGAAGAAGGAAATTATATGACATTAAATGGTAAGGGGAATGAAAGTATTATCGGATCACCTGGAGACCTACTTGTAATGTTTGAGGAAAATGATCATAAATATTTCATACGTAATGGTGACGATGTGCTTATAGAGGCACATATTTCCTTTTCTCAAGCAGCTTTAGGCGATACATTAGAAATTCCAACGTTAAATGGAGTTGCAAAATTAAAAATTCCATCAGGAATTCAATCAGGTCAGATTTTGAGAATGAAAGGAAAAGGATTTCCACGTATTCGAAGATCAAACAAAGGGGATCAATTGGTAAAAATACAGGTTGAAACTCCGAAAAAGTTATCTAGTAATATAAAAAAGATTATGAAAGAATTATCAAATGTTGATGGTAAAGTTCAAGATCAGTTTCAAAAAATGAAATTTTAATTAATTAAATAAAATATTTAAGAAGAATTTTTTATTTATAATAAATTATGATGAAATAGTTGACCTATTATTTAAAAATATGTGTAATCATAAAAACAGATAATTAAACAAGGAAGCGAGCAATTAATTTTGGATACAGTTGAAAGAAAAAAATATTCTGATCTGATAGAATTAGGTATTGTGTTTGCATTCCTATTTATGATTATTACGATTTATGTACCTAATATGATATGGGAAGAGGAGGCGGAAGCGGCAGAAAATGCTAGATTTAATATTCAGACTGTTCATGATGTAGAATATTTTTATAAAATACTTACTGATAACTATGAATCAAATGGTCTTTGGGCTATGAATGTAGTGAATGCAGTTCGAGATTCGGTATTGGCTGATTCTACATATTTAGGAGAAAGAAATTTTGAACTTATTGGTGAAAGCGTTAGCGTGAATATCCCTGATGGATTTGATGTTGAATATGATACAACTTTTGGGTTTTTAAAGACACGCAGAGACACGATAATAGATACTATTCACACCGTAGTTTTATACTCCGAAGAATTATCACGTAATGATACAAGTTTTATTACAAAAGATGATCTATCATTGATAATGCTTGAGGAGAGCTTTGTTTCAGATTTAGGATATGAAACAAAACAAAGATCTGAAGTTGTTTCTTATTATGACAGCTATAAACCTGATTCATCAAACTTTTATTGTCCATTAACAACTGAAAAAATCGTAGTAGATATAAAAAATGATGGTGATATCCTCCGAATTACTAGTCCTATAAAAGGAATATATAGTGAAGGAAGATATGTGCTTTTTTCATTTAAGACTAGAAATCACGGATATATTGAAGATGGATCGCGTAGTTGGGACCAGTAGTATTCTGGTTTGATCGCACTTTACATATCTGAATCACAGATATCAATTGCCCATTTTTCACGGGTCCAAGGCAGTTCCTTAATAGCAAATCTTTCTGTTGTAGAACTCGAAGGCTCATTAGTCGAATCTATCAATAATGAAGAGTTAGCAGTTAATTATTTGATTAATGGCATAGAAAAAGCAAATAGAAATATATTATTCTCAGGAAATGAGATACTTATTTGTTTTTCCGATACACTTGTAAATCATGAAGTGTTTCAAACGGAAATAGATTCTTCAGATAATGAAATAATTCAATTAGTAGACTGGAAGAAGGATAAAAGGTTTGGACCAACAGTTGGCAAATTTCAGGCATTTATAGAATTATATGATGATAGACGGCTAGGTCATATTGTTTATATACATGATTATTTAATAAAAGCTACCCAAAGGATTTGTGATTCATATTCATGCTCTCCTATTTGGATGGGTAGTAAGTCTATGATTTTATACGCATTAGGAAACTTACCTTTATTTACAATAGAATTATTTAATGATTATTATAATATCTTTTATTTTGGATTAGATACTATTAACGGTGGAAGAGTTCGTTTTGGAAAAGGCGGTTTAAAATGTATTGATTCATTTGGAGATAAACATTCTTTGGAAAAATTACTATCTCAAAAATTTACAATGAAAAATAAACCGCCATGGGCATTATTGCTCAATGAACTTACTGATGTTAGAAAGAAGCATTGGGAACGATTTGATCTGAAAAAACATGAACATTTTTCAGAGTTATCTTTAGATAATGCCAAAATTGATGGTACTAGTTTAACCATTGAACATCAAATTATCTTATCTACAATGATTATGCATCCAAATATTCATCAAGGTATCAACATGTATAATAATCCTCTTTTAGTTAATGATCGAGCTTTTCATGAAGATAGTTTTATAAATAATAATTATGAAAATAATGAATTATCTGATTTGGAAGTAAAAAATAAAGACTATCATAAGAAGAAAATTTTAAAAGAAAGCAAAAATGTGAAACGAAAATGGAAAAATCCATTTATAGGTTTAATACGAATTCTAATAAAACCGTTTATTATAATTGCCAATATTTTTAATAATTTAATATCGTTGATAAAAACTAGTATAAAATTAAGATGGTCTATAGATGATGTAATTTCATTTATTAGCGCTTTTTTATTAATAGGGTCATTTGCTTTGACAATATATCTTAAAGAAATGAAGCAAAATAAAATTCCAAAACTGGAATATGAATATATAAATGCTATAAGTGATATAAAGCAAAATTATCCAAAGAATAATAACCCATTATCTATTGTTAAAGATCAACTTCCGTTTGGTAACACCCTATCTAAAGATGAAATAATATACTTACAGTCTAAGGCAATGAAGGAAGGTTTGAAGAATGTATTTTCAATAATAGGACCTAGTAAACTTATTTATGCATCAACTCTTGAAAATATACTCAACTTCGAGTTTATAGGTGAGAACATACCAAAAGGTAGAGCAATGAAGTTAGGTGCGATTATTGAAACAAGGAGGGACCGAATAGATTGTTGCGGTGGGTATAAATATTATACTGGTATTGAAATGAAATACAAAGATTTTCACAACTCCAATCAGTCGGTAGCGCTACCAGTTTCTGCAATTTTAAGTATATTAAAATCTGAATATAACATATCAAGCATGGTTCATAAGGATGATAGAAAGATAGGGAACCGCATACAGACGCCTATTATCATTGGCCTAAATTCTAATGAAGAAACAGTAAGAAAGATAATTAATGATATTACAAATATTGCTAATAATCTTTTATTTAGAAAAATTGTGTATAAATATGATCCTGAGACACAACAATCAAAAGGAACTTTGTATTTATCTATTATACACCCAATATTGAAACCAAAGACTATTGAGACTGTAGAGAATACTGAATTGCAATGAATATTCTATCAGGTCGGTATAAAGGATTAGAGATAAAAACGAATAAAAGATTATCCTATCGTCCTACATCATCCAAAGTAAGAAAAAGTATTTTTGACATATTAGGCAACCTTCACGGATTGTCTGTGCTAGATATTTTTGCTGGAAGTGGAATATTAGGTTTTGAAGCAGCTAGTAGAGGAGCAGCGAAACTTACATTTGTTGATAATAATAGAAAGGTAGTTGAGTTAATAAAAGCAAATAGTTATAAATTAGGTAATGAGGTACAATCAAATGTATTTTGTAGTAAATGGGATATGTTTTTGAAACAGAAATATCAATACGATATTATATTTGCAGATCCTCCATATGGGGAAATAGATATTGTACAACTTACGGAAAAATGTTTCAGCTCATTGTTAAATAATGGTAGATTTATTTTAGAGTCATCAAAAAGAGATGATATACCCATAGGTGGTAAAACAAAACACTACGGAGATACAATAGTTACTATTTGGACTAAAAGTGTATGAAGAATATTATATACCCAGGAACTTTTGACCCAATAACAAACGGTCATTTAGATACAGCAGAAAGAGCAGCAGTTCTTTTTGATCAAGTAATGATTGTTATTGCAAATAATCCACGAAAAAGTTCTCTTTTTACAATTGATGAAAGAATTGATTTAATTAATAAATCTATTTCACATTTAAACAATGTTCTTGTAAGTACAACGGAATCACTAATTGTAAATTTTGCAAGAGAAAATAAATCGATAGCGTTAATTCGAGGTCTTCGATCAATTAGTGATTTTGAATATGAATTTCAAATGGCGCTTATGAATCGTTCATTAGCACCTGAAATAAGCACATTATTCATGATGCCCGATGAGAAATACATGCATTTAAATTCTACTGTAGTTAAAGAAATTGCTGCATTAGGCGGAGATATATCCACTTACGTGCCGGAAGTCGTTAATACAGCGTTAAAATCTAAATTAAGTAAATAAAATAATTTATATTCTTTTGCAGATTTTTCTGCAATAATGACATTTTAACTTAATCTTATGCCTACATACGACTACATATGCAATGAATGCGGTGAAAAGTTTGAATATTTTCAGACTATGTCATCCGCACCATTAACTGAATATTCTCATTGCAAGGATGAAAATTGTAGTGTTAAAAGACTAATTAGCGGTGGGTCTGGATTGATATTTAAAGGATCAGGATTTTATTTAACGGATTATAAGGATTCTCCAAAAGAAAAAAATAAGAATAACAAGTCAAAGAAAAAGTCTGATAAAAAGATTAAAAAAGAGAAGACCGTTGATACTGCAAAAAGTGAAAAATAAATATGTCGAATAATTATATAGATAAAGCAAGCGAACATTTTAAACAACTATTAGAAGATCAACTTGCTCGAGTTGAACGTATGGAGCAGGGTGAAGAAAAAACGAACTTTGCAGAAATAGACGCCATAAACATTGGAATAATAGGTGGAGATGGTATAGGTCCATTTATTGCTGCCGAGACTCAAAGAGTTTTGGAATCATTACTATCTGATCAGCTTTCTAAAGGGAAAATATCTTTCCGAGTTATTGATGATTTAACAATAGAAAAGAGAGCTGAAGTTAATCAAGCAATTCCTGATGATGTATTAGAGAAAATAAAACAATGTCATGTTACTTTAAAGGGGCCAACAACTACACCAAGAAAAGGAGACCTTTGGCCAAATATTGAAAGTGCAAATGTTGCGATGCGTAAAGAGCTCGATTTATTTGCTAATGTGCGACCTGTGCGAGTACCAAAAGATGGTATAGATTGGGTTTTTTTCAGAGAAAATACTGAAGGTGCATATGCATTAGGAAGCAATGGTGTTGATGTTACGGATGATTTAGCTCTTGATTTTACTGTCACCACCACTCAAGGATCTAAACGCTTACTGAGACTTGCCTTTGAATATGCAGATAAAAATAATATCGATAAACTAACTCTTGTTACCAAGGCCAATGTAGTTAAAACGACTGATGGTAAATTTTTAAAAATTGGATATGATATGGCAAAAGAATATTCAGATATAACTGTAGATGATTGGTATATCGATATTATGACAGCAAAATTAATTGATCCAAAGCGTCGTACTCAATTTCGCGTTATGGCGCTTCCAAATCTCTATGGAGACATATTAACCGATGAAGCTGCAGAGTTTCAGGGTGGAGTAGGAACCGCTGGTTCAGCAAATATTGGTAATAAATATGCAATGTTTGAAGCTATACATGGTTCAGCTCCAAGGATGGTTGATGAAGGAAGAGCGCAATATGCTGATCCATCAAGTATGGTACGCGCTGGAGCAATGATGTTGCGTCATATCGGATTTCCGGATAAAGGTAAACACTTGGAAATGGCTTTGGATATAACAGGTCAGTTTGAAAAGAAGCTAACTATGACAGGTAGAGATGATGGTGCAGATGGTAGAGATTTTTGTGAATATATTCTCGATACGATGAATGACTCAGATCTTGAGAAGAAATGGGAATCTTACCAGTAATAAATTTTTTACAATTTAAGATTTAAATAAAAAGGTGCAAAATAATGCACCTTTTTATTTTTTGGATTTATGTTTATAGATTATGCAGAAATAGTATGTGAAAGTGGCCGAGGAGGAGCAGGGCGCGTTTCATTTCGAAGAGAAAAGTTTGTACCAAAAGGAGGTCCGGATGGAGGTGACGGTGGAAATGGGGGATCTGTAGTATTTGTTGCTGATCGCAACTTGCATACACTGCAAGATATCCGTTATAAAAAGTCTTATAAAGCTGAAAATGGTGGTTCTGGTGCTTCAAATCAAAAAACT
>Ga0257111_1001204_pt1 | contig 10520 bp, 10 predicted proteins | sample LP_taG_6_FD_191567 | JGI IMG/M metagenome (GOLD analysis project Ga0257111, IMG submission 191567) | Marine microbial communities from Northeast Subartic Pacific Ocean, Canada - LP_J_2015_P26_500m | ecosystem: Environmental > Aquatic > Marine > Oceanic | place: Canada: Northeast Subartic Pacific... | reverse complement strand
GTATAGGTTTTTAACTAGAAACTCCCCATCTTGAATTTGTTTTATTTCTACTTCTTCTTTCCAAGTGAAGTTTTCTTCTCCTACCATTCCATCTGGCCTCTTGGCCAAAACCCATTGTCTATTTTTTAAATTAGATCTTGTCATTTCTTTGTAATTTATAAATTATCCTTGTCGCCAATTCCCATGAAAACCATGAGGTATCCTATGAGGTAATTTTGCTTTGCCTATTGGACCATCAGAAACATTTTGAGCATCTAGGACCATCAAATCGGAGGTATTTTCAGCTCCATTATATGCAGTGGCAATTAGGTAGCCTTCTCCTTCATTTGCTTCATTAGATTTTGGTACGAAGACAGGCTCTCCCACCGCATCTAAATTAGTTAAAGAATAAAATTCTTTTTTTCCAGTTTGGTGATCCATGTGGGCAATAGAATTAAGACTTATTTCTGGAGGATGATCTCCTATGCCTGCAGCATAATAACCATGCCTATAATTTTGCATAGCAAATCTTTCATCAAATCTGGGGAATTCTCCCATCTCATCATCTTTGTAAGATTTTTTGATGTTACTAGAGTTAGATTCTAAATCTATTTCCCATCTATTCAATCTTGCTTCGGCATTTTGTCTCTCTCCTTTTGATCCATCTGCATGAGGGAATAAAGGAGGTTCTTCAAATTGCATTACGTCAGCTATAATTTTATTATCTTCAGTGAAAGCATTCATGGGATGGAAAACAAAACAAGCATCATCTGTATACCACTTGATGTCTTCAACAGAACCATTTCTAGGCATTACTCCAATATGACTTCCTAAATCTGGGTCCCAAGCTATTGGTGGTTTGCCTTCCATGGCCCTTGTTAAATCCATAGTTAACGGAAATATGGGGAATATTACATGCTCAGCAGTGACCATAAAATCATGGACCATAGAAGAATAAGGCGCATCGAACTCTTCATATTTGATAAGTTCACCTTGTTTATTTACAACAAAGTAACTCATAGTTGCGCTAAAGATCTCTCCAACTGTATAGCTAAAGCCATGCATATCTCCAGTAATTGGATCTACTTTCGGGTGTGCTGTCATAGGAGATTTTAGTTTACCGTCATAGGTGCAAGCACCTATTGATTCTAACGTCTTAGGGTCCAGTTCAAATGGAGCATGACCTTCTTCAAGAGCTAAAAGTTTTCCTGCATGATGAATAATACTAGTATTGGCAGTACCATCTTCACCTTCTGGATTCCATTCGGGGTCAGGCTCCATAGGGTTCATAAAATTAATTAAAGATCTTCCAGCCAATCTTTCTTGTTTCCATTTTGAGGTTTTAGCCCATCTATTTCTATAAGATACTTTTCCATTTTCAAAGTGAAAAGCATGGATCATTCCATCTCCAGCAAACCAGTGATATTCGCCACCCATAGGAGGGAATTGAGGATCTGGTCCATTCCTGTAGTAGCTCCCGAACAAATCTTTAGGTATTTCTCCTTCTATAATTAAATCATTAAGATCTGACTCCATGCGTAATGGAGCAAAATTTCCTTGCAAGTTAGGATGGTTAGGGTAAGTTTCAGTCATTAATATCTCTCTTAAAATAATAGAAATGCTATTAACCTTTAAGACTTTAATCTTGTCAAGTCAAAATTCTAAGTCACGACAACTTTAGTTTATGAATTTTTTGATAGATAGTATTACCAAGATAAGAAAAATAATTCCTATTAGGTATGGTAATAAAGTAAAGTTTTCAGTGATTGTTTTAGTGACATAGTATGGAGGGAGAATATAAAAACATACCCAAGGTATACCTGAAAAAAGATCTATAGCTATGAATCTTTGTTTTGACATGCTTAAGGTGCCTGCAAGTATAGGTAAAATTGGCCTAATAGGTCCTATAAATCTTCCAATGATAATGCCATAAATTCCATATTTTTCAAAAAAAGATCTACCTTTAGATAAGGCCTCTGGATAACTTGAAAATGGCCATATAGAATCTATTTTATTGCGGAAGAAGTTACCTATTAGGAAACTTAGAATATCAGCACTACAAGCCCCTATATAACCATAAATTAATATTTCAAAGGGATTAATATTATACAAATTTGCTAGGCCTGCTGCAGCAGCTAGTAAAATAACTCCAGGCATGAATAGTCCTAATCCAGCAAAAGATTCAAAGAAGGCAATAAAAAAAAACGAGAAACTAATCCAATTAGGATTTTGTTCAATCCATAATTTGAAGACTTCTACATCAAACATTTTATAATTTTCTCTAATTAATTTAATTTATTCCTATAGAATATTTATATATGAACGATAGTAAAGATATTAATAGCTATATGAACACTTTGGGTTCAAAAGCAAAACAAGCAGCGAAAGTACTTTCGCAAGTTTCATCTCAGAAAAAGAATGAAGCTTTAATGGCTTGTGCAGAAGTAATTTTAGATCGTAAAAGAGAGATTATTGAAATAAACAGAATAGACTTAAGAAATGCTCAGGAAAAAGGGACCGGAGATGCCTTAATGGATAGACTTGAGTTAAACGAAGATAGAGTAAATTCAATGATTTCAGGTATAAGACATGTGGCAACTTTAAAAGACCCTGTAGGAGAGATTGTACAAATGGATCCAACGCCATCTGGGATAAGTGTAAGTAAAATGAGAGTACCTTTAGGTGTTGTAGGGATTATTTATGAATCAAGACCAAACGTTACAGCTGATGCAGGTGCTCTGTGCTTGAAATCTGGTAATTCAGTTATTCTAAGGGGTGGATCTGAAGCTATACTATCTAACCAGTTAATTTCTGATTGCCTTATTGAAGGTTTAGAAAATTCAGGTTTACCAGTTAACTGCATTCAACTGGTGCAAACGGTTGATAGAGAAGCCGTAAAAATCCTTTTAGGAATGGATGAGTATTTAGATGTAATCATACCTAGAGGAGGTAAAGGTCTTGTCAAACTAATCTCTGAAGCAGCTAAAGTTCCAGTTATTAAGCATTTAGATGGGATTTGCCATGTTTACATCGATTCAGATGCTGATTTAAAGAAAGCTGTAGATATTGCAATTAATGCAAAGACCTATAGGTATGGAATATGTGGAGCTATGGAAACTTTACTTGTATCAAAGGAGGTAGCTTTTGAAGTTTTACCAAAGCTAAAAGGGGGCTTTGATAAAATGAAGGTAGAATTGAAAGGTTGTTCAGAAACCAGAGAATTGATTAAGATCAATTCAGCGAAGGACGAAGATTGGATAACTGAATACTTATCTCCGGTATTGTCTATTAAAATTGTAGAAGATATCCAAGTAGCAATAAATCATATTAATGAATTTGGATCAGGTCACACAGATTCTATAGTTACAGAGAATATAGAAAAGGCTCAAAGGTTTTGTAACGAAGTTGATTCAAGTTCAGTTATGCATAACTTACCAACTTGTTGGGCAGATGGTTTCGAGTATGGTTTAGGGGCTGAAGTAGGTATTTCCACCGATAAAATTCATGCTCGCGGGCCAGTTGGTCTAGAAGGCCTAACTTCTCAAAAGTTTATTGTTAGAGGAAATGCCGAACTCAGAGGAAGTTAAAAAAAAGTTAGTAGGTATATTTGGTGGATCGTTTGATCCCATCCACAAAGGTCATACCGAAGTAATTTTATATTTACTTAAAAATCTTCCTTTTGAAAAAATAGTAGTTTTACCTTGCGGATATCCTTCACATAGACAAGTAGTTAGTTCCCCAGAAGATAGATTTGCAATGACAGCAATGGCCTTTAAGAAAGAACATAGAGTTGATGTAGATGATAGGGAAATTAAACGCAAAGGTTTAACTTATTCAATTGATACTCTGCGTGAATTAAAGCAAGATTTAGGTAATCAAATTTCTTTAGTTTGGATTATGGGCCAAGATGTTTTCTCAACTTTACATGAATGGCATAAATGGCAGGAATTTATCAATGAAGTTCATCTCTTAGTAATGACAAGACCTAATTCTTTTTTCGACAACAAAAAAATATCTAAATATTTACTAAACTCTAAAAAAACTCACAATTTTGAAGATCTCTTGAGCGTTGAGTACACAAAAATATTTCCTTACTCTGTAACTCCAGTAGATATATCTTCATCGCAAATAAGAGAAAATATTAAATTGGGATTAGATGTGAGTTCTATGGTTTTTAAAGAGGTATTTGATCATATAAACACAGAAGGTTTATATTTAGAATAATGCATTCAATAAAACTTAAAAATCTTATTTTAGATACATTGGAAGATAGCAAAGCCCTTGATCCAGTTGCAATAGATGTAAATAAATATGGAGTTTTTGCAGATTATATTGTCATATCATCTGGAACATCTAATCGACATATACATTCAATATCTAATGCCATAATAAGATCTATAAAAGAAAAAAGTTTTTCGGTCTTAGGAGTTGAAGGCAAGAGTAGTGAAGATTGGGTTTTAGTTGATGCCGGAGATGTAGTTATTCATATTATGAATGAAGAGGCACGAAAATTTTATGACCTAGAAGGCTTGTGGGATATTGATTAAATGAATATTAATATAATCTCAGTATCTGGATCAAAATCTCCGTGGACAGTCTTAGCTTTTAAGGATTATGCCAAGAGATTTGATAGATCAATGGATGTTGATTGGATGACAGTACCTCCAAGTAATAGAGCTAATAAATTAAATAGTTCTGATAAAATTATTAAGGAAGAAGGTATTAAATTATTAGAAGCAACAAAAGGAAAAGGTTTGAATATAGCTTTAGATAAAGGTGGAATGAGATGGTCGACAAAAGATCTTTTTAAACAATATAGTCAATGGCAGGAATCAAGTAGGGTCATTAATTTCCTTGTTGGCGGGACAGATGGTCTCTGTGAAGAAGTAATTAAAAAAGCTTATAAGGTGTGGTCATTGTCACCTATGACATTGCCTCATGGTATAGTTCCTATTCTCATTATTGAGCAAACTTATAGAGTTTGGTCTATTTCAAAGAACCACCCATATCATCGTTAATATTATGGATGTGATTTCTAATTTTGATCAAAAAAAGAAAAATTTTAGTCTTTATAAAAGGCGAGTGATTCTATTAATTATTCCTTTCTTAGTGATGTTTCTTGTTTTTTTTCTTCAAATATTAAACCTAAGTGTTTTTAATAATTCTATTTATGAAACAGCTTCCGAAAATAATAGAATCATAAACATTCCTATATACTCTACCAGGGGACTAATAAGAGATGAGAATGAGAACTTAATTGTTGAGAATATTGTCCACCAAAAGTTAATTATAGTTCCTGAAAAAACTATAGATCTAGCTACTAGCTTATTAGAACTACAAGATTTATTAAGCATATCTGATAAAGATATATTATTTTTTAGAAGATCTTTATCTAAGAGGACATATAAATATGAACCTATCACTTTGGTTAGAAATTTATCAACTGAGCAGATAGCCAAATATTCTATTAATAAAGAAAGATGGCCATCAGTAAGAATAGAGGCCAATTTGGTAAGACAAGTCTTAGATGGTCCTTTATATTCACATATTATAGGCTATATGGGTCAAGTAGATACTGATAATATTTCAGACTCAGGAGATTTTAAGTACAAACTTGATGCGTTAATAGGAAAAGCAGGAATTGAAAAATTCTATGAGAATATTTTAAGAGGTTCAGTAGGGTATAAAACCGTTGAGGCTGATGTTCATGGAGCTTTAGTAAGGCAATTAAGTAAAGTTGATCCTCTAAAAGCACCTGACTTATTTTTGAGTATTGATAAGGATTTACAGTCTATAGCCAGAGAAAGCATGATAGGAAAAAGTGGAGCTGTTATAGCTATGGATCCAAAGTCAGGTTTCATTAAAGCTTTAGTTAGTTTTCCTGATTATGACCCAGTTACTTTTAACCAAGGTCAACAAGAATCTTTGAAGGCAATTATGAAAAATAAGAATTCTCCTCTTTTCAATAGGGCTGTTTCGGGTAAGTATCCACCTGCTTCTACAATAAAACCTTTTTTAGGATTATTAGGATTAAATAAAAGTCTAATAGATTGGGGAACTTCAGTGGAAGATAATGGAATTTTTCAAGTTAAAGAAGGTGGAAGAGTTTTTAAAGGATGGAAAGAGGGCGGTCACGGAGAGGTTAATCTAACTAAAGCTATAATTGAATCATCAGATGTCTATTTTTACAACCTAGCTTTGAAGTTAAAAATAAATGAAATTTCAGATTTTTTAAAAAGTATAGGATTTAATTCAATTACAGGTATAGATTTAGACAATGAACAAACAGGCACAGTTCCTGATCAAAACTGGAAGTTAGGGCAGACCGGCTCTTCTTGGTATGTCGGAGATACAGTGAATATAGGAATTGGTCAGGGATATTTAACAGCAACACCTATTCAGTTAGTTGTTGCTGCATCAGCTTTAGCTAATAAAGGTAAGGCTTATAAGCCTAAATTAGTAAAGAGGATAGGATCAAATCAGGTCAAAAAAGAATTGCTTTATACAATAGAAACCGCAAAAGAAAATTGGACTAAAATGGAAGATGCTTTAATTTCCGTCATTAGCTCTTGGAATGGGACAGCTCATAATATTTATGAATTAGATAGCAATAGGATAGCTGGTAAGACAGGAACAGCTCAAACTAGTAGTTTGCAAGAGGAGGAAGAGTATTCTGTTATTAGAGCTGAAAGCTCAAGAAGAGATCATGCTTTATTTATAGGTTATGGGCCGATACCTGATCCTAGTCTTGCTATTGTAGTTATAGTTGAATACGGCGAGTCAGGAAGCGCTGTAGCAGCTCCTATAGCAAAAAAACTTTTTGATTCTTATTTTACTAAGAAATTATAATGGCCAAGCTAAGACCATTAGAACATACACTTAATACCCGTTTAGGAGAAGTAACTTATTCTAAGAAATTAAGCTCCATCTTAGTTGATATACCTCTAATATTATCTTTAATTGTAACTTTAGTCTTCGGCTTATTTATTTTATACAGCGCAAGCGGTCAATCTGATCTAATGATAACCCGACAGGGTATCTATATAATTTTTGGAATTATTTTTATGATTGCCATTGCTCAATTGCAAATAAAGACTTATCAAGCTATGGCCACCCATTTAATTTGGGTAGCTATTTCGCTGTTGGTAATAGTTTTAATCATTCCTGCTGAGGGGTATAAAACTAACAGGTGGATTGACCTAGGATTTATAAGTTTTCAGCCATCAGAAATTGTTCGTTTGATTCTTCCTCTGTCTATAGCTTCTTTTTTAGCTAGAAAAAGAACGAGACTTTTATTAAAAGACTGGCTGATTGTAATATTGGCTATTTTTGTATGCTCTTTTTTAGTAATAAAACAGCCTGATTTAGGGACATCTATAATTATTATTACAGCAGGGTTTTTACCTGTATTTTTAGCAGGTTTCCCATTATTTTATTTATTTTCTTTTTCTCTAACTTTTTTTTTAATGTCTCCTTTTTTATGGGGTGCTTTGAAGGAATATCAAAAACAAAGAATAATCACTTTATTCAATCCAGATGCAGATCCGTTAGGTGCTGGTTGGAACATCTCACAATCTAAGACTGCCATTGGTTCAGGCGGGATATCAGGTAAGGGTTATTTAGAAGGAACTCAGAGTCAGCTAGATTTTATTCCGGAAAGTCATTCAGATTTTATCTTTGCAGTCTTAGGTGAAGAATTTGGTTTTATAGGCATATTATTTCTTATAATCTTGTATGCTTTTATTTTTTATAGAAGTTTAAAGATAGCATTAAATTCCAAATCTGAGTTTGGAAGGGTTCTGGTTGGTTCATTAGCATTTATTTTTATAATTTATGTTTTCATAAATATTTTGATGGTAGTTGGGATAATCCCAGTGGTTGGGGTACCATTGCCATTAATAAGCCAAGGAGGTACTTCAATGCTCATACATTTATTATCCTTTGGTTTTATTTTATCAATAAAGAGAAGTAATCATGAGATTAATTGAAGAACTAAAACTTAAACTAATTTCTAGTTTTATACTTCTTTTTTCTATTTTTCCTTTATATTCAGAGCCTCTATTCACCTCCAGTCCAGAAGTAAAGACCTTTATTAATAAGATGGTTTCAGAACATAATTTCATGCAAGAAGAATTACAATCCTTATTTAAATCGGGTCAATATCAGGAGAAAGTAATAAGAATTATGGATAGACAACCCGAAGGAACAATGACATGGAGTCAGTATAAAAAAATAATGATCAATCCAAGTCGAATAAATTTAGGAAAGGAATTCATTAAAAATTTTAAACAAGATCTAATTAGAGCAGAGGATATTTATGGAGTTCCAGCTGAAGTTATTGCAGCTATTATAGGAATAGAAACTAGGTATGGTAGGAATACAGGCTCTACAAAAGTATTAGATTCATTATTAACCCTATCTTTTGAATATCCAAGGAGAGGGAAATTTTTTAAAACTCAACTTATGAATTTTTTATTATTGGCAAGAGAAGAGGGTTTAGATCCCAGATTAATTAAGGGCTCAATTGCCGGAGCAATGGGTTATGGACAATTCATGCCTGATAGCTATAGAGATTACGCAGTTGATTTTAATTATGATGGGCAGCGAAATCTTTTTAGTGATGCCACAGATGCCATTGGGAGTGTTGCTAATTTCTTAAGTAAGAAGGGAAGATGGAAACCAAATAGTGGTATAGCAGTTAAGGCTTTTCTTACATTAGATAGACCTAATATAAAGTCTACTTTTAAACCGAGTCATTCCATTCTTGATCTAGAAGCCAAAGGTTTAATACCAGTAGTTCCTTTAATGGCTAACCAAAAATTTATTCCTATAGAGTTAGAGATAGAAGAGGGTTTTGAATATTGGATAGGCATGGAAAATTATAGGGCTTTATCTCGCTATAATCGCAGTAAACTATATATTATGGCAGTTATTGAACTCAGTAATTCTTTAGTGGAGTATTTATAAAATTATGGATAATTTATTTAACCTTATGAGGGTATTATTTCTTTTTCTTTTATTCTTGAGTAGCTTTTTAGTTCATTCAAAAGTTAGTTTTATTCCTGATCCGCCAAATGTAAATGCAGAAAATTATCTATTAATTGACCATAGGACTCAGCGTATTCTCGCAGAGAAAGGTGCTGATGAAAGAATAGAACCAGCAAGTATTACTAAGTTAATGACAGGATATATTGTTGCAGACCAAATCAATAAAGGTTTTATTGGGTTAGAAGATGATGTATTAGTGAGTGAGAATTGTTGGAAAAAAGTTGGGTCAAGAATGTTTATAGAAGCAGGCAAGAAGGTTTCTGTAGAAAATCTGTTAAAAGGTATGGTTATACAGTCTGGTAATGATGCAACTTGTCAATTAGCTGAACATATAGCAGGGTCTGAAGAAGGCTTTATAGATTTAATGCAGTCATATGTGCAAGATTTAGAACTAAAAGACACTAATTTTATAAATGCTAGTGGTTGGCCAGATAATAACCATTACTCGACAGCTAGAGATTTGGCTAAGTTATCATCAAGGTTAATATCAGACTTTCCCAATCATTATGATTTATATAAAGAGAAATGGTTTATTTTTAATGGAATCAAGCAGAGAAATAGGAATAGTCTTTTATGGCAAGATGATTCTATAGATGGAATTAAAACAGGGCACACAGATTCTGCAGGATATTGTTTAGTGTCATCAGCAGAGAGAGAGCAAACTCGTTTAATAGCTTTAACCTTTAAGAGTGATAATGAAAGAACAAGAATAACTGATAATAGGAGATTATTAGATTATGGTTTTAGGTATTATAAAACAAGAAAGGTTCTGACTTCTGGGCAGATAGTGATCAGTGAATCAGTATGGGGCGGTGAAGAAGAATATTTAGGTTTGTCAGTAAAAGATGATATTTTTTTAACACAGAATCCTCGTGATTTTGACAAAATTGATGTGGTAACTCATCTTGATGATTACCTTCAGGCCCCTGTATTAGAGGGCGATCGAGTTGGAGATGTAATTTTAGAATTAGATGGAGAAACACTCTATAGAGGCGATTTAGTGGCTAGCTCCACGGTTTTATCGAAAGGGATAATAAATAGAGTGTGGTCAAGTTTACAGCTTTTTATATATAGTTTTCTCATGGAGGATGAAGAAAAAAAAGATTAATGATATGGACTTATTTAAATAATAAATTTGTACCTCAGGATCAAGTCTCTATTTCGCCATTTGATAGAGGTTTCTTATTTGGGGATAGTATTTATGAAGTTATCCCTGTCTACGATAAGAAGCCATTCCTTGTAAACGAGCATCTGGAGAGGTTATTTAATAATTTAGATAAGGTTTTCATAGAGAATAGTATTGGAAAAAATAAATTTATTGAAGTTATAAACGAACTTATTAACAGGAATGGTTGGAATAACCAAGTAGTCTATATACAGGTATCTAGAGGGTCAGAGTATACTAGAAGGCATAGACCTTCTATAAATACCGCTCCAACTATTTTTATATATTCTTCTGAATTATCTTTAAATCCTTACAGAAATAAGAGTTA
>Ga0257111_1001203_pt1 | contig 10521 bp, 8 predicted proteins | sample LP_taG_6_FD_191567 | JGI IMG/M metagenome (GOLD analysis project Ga0257111, IMG submission 191567) | Marine microbial communities from Northeast Subartic Pacific Ocean, Canada - LP_J_2015_P26_500m | ecosystem: Environmental > Aquatic > Marine > Oceanic | place: Canada: Northeast Subartic Pacific... | reverse complement strand
AGCTATATATGTATTAGAAGGGACAATCACCTCATCTCCGCCTCCAATGCCTAAGCCCTGTAAAATAAATTGCAAAGCATCAAGACAATTTCCGACTCCAATGCAATTCCCAACCTCACAATAATTGGCAAACTCAGATTCAAATCTATTGACCTCATTGCCGAGAACATACCAACCAGATTCTAATACTCTGTTAAACGCAGCTGTCAATTCAGATTTGCTTGCATTATTCACAGACCTAAGGTCAAAGAATTCAGTCATTTTTATTGTAAAGTGCAATTATAACTTTAAAGGTCATGATTTGTTAGCATCCATTTTGAGCTAAAATGTTTTAATATCAATAACATGACCAGTATATCCATTAACCAATAAATTACCCCTAACTTCTGATGGAAGATGCCACGCCAAATTAAGAATGGGCTTTTTTAAATCTTTTTTAGCATAAAGTTCAACCTCCGGCAAAATAGGGATCCTGGTACCAGGTACATAATGCCCAACCTTAATAGAGCCTTTAATTTCATATACTGCAGATATATGATTTTCATTAAGTCCTAATAATTTTATTAATATTGCGGCTCTACCAGGGAAAGCTTTTGCCCTCATTAGACCATGCTTATTAACATGATCATCAATCATAACCTTTGTTTCAGTTATCCATTTTAACATATCAGTACTCATCTTAATAAAAGCTGAAGAAAAGTGACTCTCATCAATTTCAAGTTGCTTCTTATCTCCAACACCGAGATAAACCCTGATATTTCCTCCGTACCTGCTAACAAATTCAGCATCCAAAACATTTACTTCTAAGGATTGTGCAATAAACTCAAACGAACGAAAACTATAAGTTCTTGGGTGTTCATGATAAAAAGTGTCAAATTGCCCTCCATTAAATACCGCTCCCAAATAGTGATTCTCAATTACTATTTTTGTGTTATCTTGTGATAAAATCTTTAGATTATTTATTAATGATTGTAAATCTTCAATATGAGCAAATACATTTGTGAAGACAATCAGATCAGGCTTTCCGGTCAGACTCAGTACTTGATAAGCACTTCTTTTGTCGAAATATTCATTGATTGTAGGGTGTTTAGACTCCAATGCTGCGCCAGTTGGCTCAATCCCAACGGTCTTACAACCCTTAATTTTAAAGAAATCTAGTAAACTTCCATCATTACATCCTATATCGAGGACGACTTTCCCGTGTAGAGATCCAAACCTATTCTCACATCCTTCGACAAAGTCAGCCATACCACTCAATACACTTCCAGTCATTCTAGCTCTATAATGATAGTTTTTTGTAAATAAAGTCTGTTTTGGAATTTGATAAATTTGATGAGCAGTGAGGCATTTTTCACAAAATAGAATTTCTATTGGAAATTCCTCACACGAACTTTCTTCTTCCATTGGAATTAAATCGTCACACAATGGATGATTACCTAAATCAAGAACTTTTTTTAACTGTTCATTCTCACAAACTTCACACTTTGTAATTTTGATCATAACTTACTCAAATATCATTAATTATATTTTCTTCACCTCTTGATAATAATTAAAATCATGAGGAATTTAGTTGAAAACTTTTTATTTTAATTGTTGTTTTCTTTATTATTTGCTTTATTATTTCAATGGCAGGCCATGCTTTTTAGGCATCTTCAGGGAAATAGGCTATCATCTACCAATTCGGTATCTCAGTTTGATTGAAAATACACCTTAGCACAATGTCTCATTTATGGGGTCCACTATACATCAATAATGTACGCTCTAAATTATAGAATTTACATATTTAGATGATTTAGTTGCTCTTATTGAAAGAGACTCAAAAAAAGGAAAAATGGACATCCTAATATAACTATCCAACTCTGGTGGGTATTTTATCTCCATGACGGGGTTCTGGTTAGACCTTATGGAACCGCGACCAATTCTCAAACACGGAAAGGAAGATATATTTTTATCCATAGTAAGTCGCATACCAGCAGGGTGCTCAAAATAATTCCTTTGATATGAAACTGTAGAAGCAGGCCTTAGAATAATCTGAAATTTATCTCGTATAAAATGAGCTATTTGGTCGGTGTCTAGCAATTTAATGTCAGAACCAAAGGATTTGATAGTCAGACCATCCAGGACTGAATAACTTTTCTTGAAGCCAATAAACCCATTTTTTAACTTAGCTTCTAAAACACCATCAAGCAAAGAATCGTTATAAAATCGATACCTAAATTTTACTCTATCCCTTACACCATTGATGTTATCCATACAAAAAGAAAGCGATTGAGTGTCAAAATATATGGATGTAACCTCCCGGTTAGGGTATGCCTTAACGAATCCAGCTCTAAAAATATGTCTTAGTAGCCATATTTCTTGGCCAGGATGAATTGAGAACTTTCTTTCAATACGAGCGGAAGCATAAGCCTGTAAGGTCAATCTATCAACTAATGACATACGGTTGTATAGTGAAGTTATCGAGTTTTAATTGTAGGTGAGCCAAATTGATTCCCATACATCATTTTTGCGATTGCACCCTTAGGATAAAATTGATAATTCGAATAGTTACTTATCTCAACGTACGATCCCTCTTCAAATAGCACTTTATGTGAATCGGAAACATATTCGTTAACTGAAAGTGAACTAGGGTGTTGGTACTCTGGCTTTTTTGAATAAATAGCAATATCAACGTCGTTATCTTCCACAAGAAGTACCCCGATCCTAACGTTAGATGAGTCTTTAACAACCACACCGATCGAAGATGATTTTGAACTTATTGACTCAATCACCAATGATGAACCTTCTCCAGCACTAACGGCTTTGTCTCCAACCGAAATTGCGTCAAGACTGGTAATCTCAACTTGGGCTGCTGAAGTATCAAGACAATCGTTACCAATTTGCTTACACTTAATTGAACCTACCTTAAAACTACCAAAATCGACATCGATTCCGTCCGATAAAGACCGACTAACAATAATTTTATTAATTTCAGAATTAGAAGAAACAAAATTCATGGCATCCTCAGAGGATGCATCATAAACATTGATCCCCCCTGTTGATACAACCCTGGATCTGATAAAATTTAGAACACCTGGCCACAATACGTCATGCAGAAGAAGATCAGTTCCACCATTAATTGTTAAATTATTAACATCTACAGTAGAATCTAAAAACACTAGCTGGGATTTTTTCAAATTAAAGGAAACATCATCGTGATTAGAAGTATCATTGGTTAAATCAACATTACCTGAAAATAGGAAAACGCCATCATCAAATTCTACATGATTTTTTTCTAAGTGGAAGTCTCTCAGTTCGCATAATATATCACCTCTCTGGGTTGATATCTTTTGTTTATTATCATGGTTGTCAACCTCAACTAGGCAATCCTTAATTTCGCTATGTTTAACTAAACGATTGTCTTTTTCAATTATTCTATTCGTCACAATCTCACCAAGTCTACCGCGGATTAGCTGTTTTCTTTGGGTGAGAAGAGATTGATCAAAGTGATATGGAGTTAGGCCTCTGTGGAAAATTTTATCAGACAACATCAGTCTTGAATAGATTTGATCGTTTAGCTCTGATAACCAATCAATATTTTCATTGATTACGGATTTCACAAAAATATCCGTAGAAACAATTTCAAGATATGAGATGTACTCTTTATAGAATTGCTCACTATCAAAGAACATTGAATAAAATTCTTGTTCATCACATATCCAATCACATTCTATAGAATCTTTTTTATTCCTAAAATCAACCAGAATGAAGTTATCAAACTTTCCCGCACCCACATGGCCGTCAAAAAAAATTGGCTCAAATAACGTAGTAGCAGGATTATAATAAAACTTAACAGACTTACTCACAGTGCCATGATAACTTCCAAATAGATCAGATATCGCAAAATAGTGAGCCCACAATTTAACGTCGTAATGCTCTTCAATGAATTTGTTGATTTCTATATGCGAATATTTATTTGAATTGAGAATGTTCCTTGTCTTATTCAGCACCTCGATGCTGGAGCTATACATTGCCAATCTCTGCTCACTGAGCCAGTATTTTCTGTCAGATACATCAAATACTGAGGAGCTAAAGCCTGATGATACTTCATCATTAAGCCCAAATATTGGACCTTCTTTGCGACCTTGAGCCTCCAACAATTCTTTCCCAGGAACTTCTTCGACAAACCTAAGCACGTCTCCATCTCCATTCACTGAAAAATTGATTGGCTTAGTTCTTACACTTAAGAGTCCATTATCTAGCATCACTCTTGATAACAACATTTCCCACGTGAAGTTACGTATAACAGGATGATGAATAGAAAACTCCTCAAAGCCTTGAAATCTATCATCACCTCGAATATTAACTCTATATGACTCCGTGTCATTTTCAGAAAAATGGATAACTCGATCCCCTTTGCGTCTGACCTTTACCTTAATTTCTTTTTTATTGTTTTGATTGTCGTAGACCTCAAGCTTAGCAGCCACATAAGAGAAATTCTTTTTCGTACTGTCTCGTAATTTAACTAGATTGTTTTGACGGATCTTCAAATTCAAACTTTCATAATCATTGTCATTTATAAAACCCCTAACCGCCCCCCCAAAAACTTCTGAGAGTTCATTGAAATTATCGACCGCAAACTCTTCTCCAATAAAGTATTTTGAAAATTTGTTTAACAATAAAAAATATAAGTTATCTTTATTGTTATCGTCTCTCAACATATGAGACGTTATTAAACCTATCGATAAAATACCAACGAATAATAAACAGGTTTTTATTGCTGATAAAATCCACCATACCCTTTTTAATGGCAAATTTTTTATTGTTATATTTGATGAGATAATCATATTTTATAAATGCTACTTATATCATTCTGGGACTACTACATCTGAGTATATTGATATCTGCAAGTCAGCACTATTACTGTCTGTTACTAAATCATATATTTTATCTTTACTTAAATTAGAGCCTGGAATCAGGTCGAACGCATATACAGCTCTAATTTTTTCACTGCCAGAATTCGATATTTCTTTCAAGATTAACCTTTGAATCCATGTTTTTGAATCTTGTTCGAACTTTTTACGCCATGTGTCAAAAGTCGTTTTATCCGCTTCAATCGTTATGATGTCTGTACTTGACGTTATTCTTTCTTTTTTCGATATAAACCTATTAATGGCCAGTGCGATAGTAACAAACACAGTAAATATAATTGCAATCTTTGCCTGATTTGCGCCCGCTGCCAAGCCAATGGCTATTACCACAAACAAATATACAAGCTCCTCGGGTTCTTTGATTGCAACTCTAAACCTTACAATTGATAAAGCTCCAACTAGACCGAGTGACAATGCTAACGAAAACTTAACTACCGTAATAACAATCGATGTTGTAATTGCCAGCGGAATAAAAACATTTGAAAAATTTGATCTGTTGTTTAGAGACATACCATATTTTACATAAACACTCTTTACTATCCATGCACACAACGAAGCAACTAAGATTGCTATCAGGACATCAAGTAGTGAAATATTTATATCGTTAATCATATCAATATTTAATTTTTCCATTTAATTATTCTCCTATATTTTTCATTAACTTCACTAGTTTTGTTCAGTGTAAACCTGAACTTACGAAAATTAAAATAAGATACTAAGATTCACTTATTATGCAAAGCATCTTCTAAGATTCAAATATAACTAATTTTATTTTTTTAACTTCAAATTTAATTAACTGGCATCGTCTTTTTTATTAATTAATTTTCTGCAAAAAACCTAATATTTGACAGTTAATCATAGAGAGCCTCAAGCAACATTTATTTATAAATCCCGATCTATGGACCTTTTATAAACACCATAAGGATTAAAAGACAGACTTGCCATTATAAAATTTGACCTTGATATATTAAAAATACTAAATACCCCATAGGAACCAATTCCGTAAGAAATAAAAGTCGCATACGCCGCACCATCGATACCGTAAATAGGAATAAGTAACCAATTTAATCCGATATTGAAAATAGAACCTATTGCATAGAAATAAAAAGAATATTTTTGTAAATTTTCGGTGACTAACCATTTAAAACCAGCTACACCTAAAAAAATAAAAACACCAGCCCAAATATAAATACGTAATACATTTATTGCTTCTTGATAATCAACTCCGTAAAGAATGAGAATAATCCAATCAGCAAGAAAAGTTGTCGGCAAGGCCACCACAACAGCCCCCCACACCATCAGGTCATAAAACTTTTGCAGACGTTTTTGATATAATATTACGCTTTTTTGTTTTGCCGAAACAATTGCTGGGAACAAGGAAGCGGTTACCGCTGTGGGAATAAAATACCACGCCTCACAAAGTTTGACTGCAGCCGCGTAAACACCTACTGCTTCGGCATCCAGCATTTCCTTGAGCATCACTTGATCTATTTTCATGTAAATGGAGACAGCCATCCCTGTAAAAATCAAAGGCCAAGCATCTATTAATAATTTTTTGGCTTTTTGCCAGCGGAAGGAAAAGACCGGCAACCACTCCACTTTCAATCGATAGGTGGTCAGAAACAAAACAGCAATAACCACTTGGTCTAACATCAAAGCAAAGGCAAACCAAAAAAGCTGTGCTTTACTCAAGACCAAATATATTTTGAAAGCAGAGGTGATGCATAATTGCAGGATTTGCGCCCACGCTACAAATTTTGATTGAACTTGAGATTGAAAATAATAATCGATGACAATCGTTGTTTGAAACAAAAAGCCAAAAGCAATGAGCGCTATCATCCATTCCGTTTGCGATTCATTTTCAAACAATTGTAGCACCGTCGCAATTGCACTGCCCATAATTAAGGTGCCGCCAAAATTCAACCAAAATACGGTTCCGAGTAGCTCTTTTCGCTGTTCCGGATGTAGCACCAATTCACGGACTAGAATATCATCCAGCCCGAAATAGGCTAATGAACTGAACAAAAAGACAAAACTTAGTGAGTAACTCAACAACCCATAACGCTCCGGTCCCAAATAGCGAGCTACGTAAATTCCGACAAAGAGCGTGACGCCCATCCGAAATATACGTTCTCCCAAAAGCCACGATGTGTTGGCAAAATATTTGCGGAATCCGGAATGGTCTTTTAGTAAAGTGATTCTTGTCTTCAGGTTCATTTGCTCACTCTAATGCCCTGCTACCAAGTTTAAATATTTACCATAAGCTGTTTCACCTAAAGAGGTGGCAATCTCATTCAACTTATCTCTTGAAATCCAGCCGTTTCTATATCCGAGTTCCTCAAGGCAGGCGATTTTGAGTCCTTGTCTTTCCTCAATCACCTGAACAAATTGTCCGGCAGCCATTAAGCTCTTGTGTGTACCTGTATCCAGCCAAGCAAAACCTCGTCCAAAATCTTCAGCAAAAAGCTCGCCCTTTTCAAAATATTGTTGGATCACATCTGTAATTTCCAGTTCGCCTCTTTTTGATGGTTTGACATTTTTAGCAAATTCAATAACTTTATTGTCAAAAAAATATAGTCCGGTAACTGCAAAATTTGAGCGAGGTTTATCTGGTTTTTCTTCTATGGAAACAACTTTCATATCTGAATCAAATTCCACTACACCGAAACGCTCAGGATCTGTCACTTGATATCCAAATATAGTAGCACCTTGTTTTCCGGTTTTTGCTTTATTGAGAATATCCTTAAAACCCTGTCCGTAAAAAATATTATCCCCAAGAACGAGACAAACATTTCCATTCCCAATGAATTCTTCACCAATCAGGAATGCCTCAGCCAACCCATTCGGTCTTGCCTGTTCCGCATACTGAAGATTTATTCCATAATCGGCCCCATCTCCAAGTAAATTCCTGAAATTATGCTGATCCTGTGGAGTAGTTATAATCAGTATATCTCTGATTTCGGCCAACATTAGTACAGACAATGGATAAAAAATCAATGGTTTATCATATACAGGAAGTAGCTGTTTGGAGATGGCTTTTGTGATGGGATGTAATCGTCTCCCAGCTCCTCCAGCAAGAACAATCCCTTTCCATTTTTTCATGATCTAGCTCTCAATTTAGTTAAATTAGTCGTCAAATAACTGTATACTGACCAGACATCCTCATTTGTCCAATTATAATACTTCGTAAATGGCATAATCTACTTCGCGGAACACCATCCTTGTACCTAGTAGTGTTGGATTTATTTTCAACATTATATATTTTAATAAATGCCTAATTTCAGGAATTTCAAAATAATTCGGTGATTGCGTGCGGATTATTTCACGCAGCCGCAACCCCCGTAAATTTGACAGAATTTCATCCTGAGGTATTGTTGAATTTGGTAGAATGAGCAGATTATCACCTTTTTTAATATTAGATTCATTAAAGGCTATTTCGCTTTGTTCAACCCAATTATTATTGGTAGTGCTGTATTCAAAATTTATTTGATCTACATTAATTTCATAGAAACTGAGTATATTTTTGTGCATACTTGCAGTGTAACCCATTGTCATTTTGTTTTTTCCTGGGATATAAAAACTAATTAAGTTATTAAAATTTAAATTTATATTATTTACATTTTGTATTAACACATCTTTATATTGCATAAAATTATAGGAAGATACTTTATAAAAAATAGCTAAATTTACAGCTGATAATATAGAATTAATTAACAATATGACTAAGAAGACGCTTGGAACAAAAATGTAAAGTTTTTTGAAATGTTTCTTTATACTGGGCACATAAATCTGTAGATAGGCTGCAAGAGCGATCAGCCCAAATGGGTATGCCGGTAGTAAGTAGCGAAAACCATGAAATCCTAGCACAACATATGCAGCCACAAGAGATAGAGCTGTAATTGTACAGGCATCAATGAATGTGCTATATCTAATCCTGTTTTCTGAAAAGATATCTTTAGACAGAGCAACTCTCTGATAAACTGAATAAAAAAATAATAATGGCAATAACAAGACAAGTAGAGGGTCAATAATAGCATATAATATTAGAGCTTTCACTGAAAACATAATTCTAGTTACTATACTGTTAGCAGGGGTCAATAAGTAATGATATCCTTCAGTGTCTGGGGCACTTTTCGTAAAAATGAAAAATAATACCAAAAATGATAATGACAACATTAATCCACTATAAAAAATATATTTAACCTTAGTATCAATTTGTATAATTTTGTTAGAAAATGATAATATCGTTGAATTTAATACTAAGAATGACGAACAGAATATTGATAATATAATAAAAGTTGTTTCTTTTAAAAAAAGCGAAAATATTATCAGTGGGAAACTGATAAACATTAAAATAATGCTTCGATGTTTATTAGATTCATTATCTAATAGATTCATTATTGTGAATAGAAACAAACACCAAAAAAATATTAATTCTTTTTCAGGATTAACTATTTGATAAAATGAGTCAGCATAACCCGGAACAAAAACTAGAAAAATAAAAACAGGCCAATACTTTAATTTTAATTTTATTCGAATAATTTGCAATAAAATGAGAGTTGAAAGCGAAAGGAATAAATTGTACAAAAAAAAGAAAAATGGTTTAAAAGTAAAAAAAGAAATTAACTGGTAGCCGAAATAATAAAATGGCATAAACCTATCTGATGGATTATCAAGTGAGAATCCATCAATTGCATTTCCAAATAGATTGTATTTTAACCTTATTAGAAAAAGAGCAACATCATCTTCTCGCCAACCAGGATATAGAATGATTGCAGCCTGAAATACAAATACTAAAAGGATAAACAACAAGCTATATTTATTCTTGATAGATATCATGTCCCACCAATTTTAAAAATGCCAACCACACTAGTGCCAAAAATCTTTGAACCTCCTAATTTATATTCTAAGTAGCCCATGAAAGTTAGAATTGAATTAATTATATAATTACTTTTCTTCAAATCTCCATTGCTATTGAAATCTCTTGGTAAGCATTTCCGAAGAAAATAGACTAAAGGATATATAAAAGAAAAAATATAGTGGATTCTTACTGCTTCTAGACCGGCAGAATTTGCAAGATCATTTAAAGACTTATTATTATATCTCTTGTAGTGTCCTAGAAATATGTCGTGACTTGACCACAAATGTTGAAATGCCGGAACTGTAATAAGTAAGAGACCATCAGGCTTCAAGGTGTTCCTCCATTCTTTAAGTGCTGTGTGATCTTCCTTGATATGTTCAAGAACATCCATGGCCAATATAATATCAGCTTTGTATGTACTGGATAATGAATTGTCGAAAAAGCAATTACTATCTTTTGCCCAAACCGGATTATCAAGATTTTCTAAGTTAGGGTCTATGCCAATTATGGAGTTGATTTTAGAAGAATGAGGACTATTATTTATTAAATGGTAAATGTTATTACATGTGCCGCAACCATATTCCACAATATTGATATTGTTTGAGTTATGATATTCAATAATCTCATTTATATAATTAAACCTTGTTCTAATCCACCAATGATTAACTTCTTCTTCAATACCATCGAAATTTTTAGCCTCTCTTAAATCCATTCATTATCTCAATTTATAATGTCGAACAATCTTGAGCA
>Ga0257111_1001202_pt1 | contig 10528 bp, 10 predicted proteins | sample LP_taG_6_FD_191567 | JGI IMG/M metagenome (GOLD analysis project Ga0257111, IMG submission 191567) | Marine microbial communities from Northeast Subartic Pacific Ocean, Canada - LP_J_2015_P26_500m | ecosystem: Environmental > Aquatic > Marine > Oceanic | place: Canada: Northeast Subartic Pacific... | reverse complement strand
ATGTATGAAGCTCAAGCCGCAGGAAAAAAGGTTAAAAAATTACCTTTAAGCCTTGGTGAAGCATTAGATCGTTTAGCAGAGGATGAAGTTATCAAATCGGCTATGCCTGATGAAATGTATACGGTTTTTCAATGGTATAAAAACGATGAATGGGAAAAATTTTTAGGAGCCACAACTCAATGGGATCTTGATACTTATTTAGATTGTCTACCATAATAGATTATTAGAAAGGTATAAAACAAATGTGCGGGATTGCAGGATTAATACATAGAGGAAAATCATCAAACGTAGGTCAAGAATTACAAGGTATGCTTCAAGCTTTGAAGCATAGAGGTGAGGATTCAACTGGTTACGCTCTTTATGGTGACACAGATGGCCAGAACTTTATTATGCGATTTAAAGTTGGTGAGAACGTCGCTGAGGGAAGTAGCTCAATTAAAGAGGATACTTCTATTTACGACGAAAGAAAAAAAATTGTAGATAAATACCTTTCAGATTTAGGCGCAAGAGTAGTCAAGGAAGATAGAATAGTACCCTACTCTTTAAGATATGAAGTTAAGTACGACAAAGACTTAATGGAATTTTCACAAAAAATAGAGAGCGTTCCGGGAGTTGAAATATTATCAATGGGTAAATCTCTTGAAATAATTAAGGATCTTGGAAATGCAAAAGCTGTTTGTGATAGATATAATCTAGATAAAGTTGTTGGCACTCATGCCATAGGTCACGCAAGAATGGCCACTGAATCTGGTGTTGACATTAAATCTGCTCACCCTTTTTGGGGATATCCGTTTAGTGATGTTTCTGTAGTTCACAATGGACAATTAACAAACTACTGGAATAATAGAAGAGGTTTGGAAAATAAAGGAATGAGATTTATGTCTGAGTGTGACTCAGAACTAATTGCAGTTTATATTGCTGAAAAAATGAGAAGTGGAGCTAGTCTTGAAGAAGGTATGAGAGATTCTTTAACAGGACTTGACGGAGTATTTACTTATTTTGTTGCAACTAAAAATTCGTTGGGAATGGCAAAAGATACAATGGCCGCTAAACCATTAGTTTTATATGAGTCAGATGACTTAGTGGCAATGGGATCAGAAGAAATAGCAATTAGATCTGTTCTTCCTCAAGAAATAGATACTTACGATCCTTTTGATGGGGAGGTTAAAGTATGGCAAATCTAAAGACATCGGAAAAGAAAACAAAAGCCCAATCAATGGGGCTTCACGCTGAAGTTCTAACAGGAAAAACTCAACAAAAATTCTTCAATCCAGATGAGGCTGAAAATTTTTATTATTTTGGAACTCACGATGTAGATTTTAATAAAAGAACTGAGTTAGACGTAAAAGAAATGGATTGTAAAGAGGCTAATGGAAAAATTGATGAGTTAATGAGTCAAGGTTATGGAACGATAGTTGTTAAAAACCCTCAAGGCAAACACAGTCTTGGAGTTGGAATATTAAATAAATTAAATTTAATTTTCGAAGGAAGTTTAGGATATTTTGGATGTGGCTCTATGGATGGACCTACTGTTAGAGTTAATGGAAGAGTTGGCTGGTCTTGTGCAGAAAACATGATGGCAGGAAAAGTAATTATTGAAAAAAATGCAGGTTCTTGTTTTGGCGCAGCTATTAGAGGTGGCGATTTAATTTCCAAAGGTAGTGTTGGTGCAAGAACTGGAATTGACCAAAAAGGTGGCACAATTATAATTGGTGGAGACGCAGGTGCATTTACAGGTTTTATGATGCAAAGAGGAAGAATTATAATTCTTGGTGATGTTGGAATTAACCTAGGAGACTCTATGTATGATGGAACTATTTTTATAGGTGGAAAAATTGGTTCTTATGGTAGTGACGCTGTTGAAGCGGAACTAACAGATTCAGATATAGGATGGTTGAAAAGAAAATTAAAAGTTGCTGAAATAGGAGATAATTTTGATGTTTCTAAAATGACAAAAGTTGTAGCAGGTAAGAAACTTTGGAACTACGATGCATTAGAGCCAACTGAGAAAAAAGGAGCTATATAATGGCAAAGAAGAAAAACAAAAAAGCTAACGGTAGTGCAAACGGCAAAACTGAATTTTCAAAAAGAAATAAAAGTTTATTAGGATATAACCAAATTTTTACTCCGGATGTTATAGATGATATTCATATAAAAGCAGAACTTGGAAGATACAGAATGCGTGGAATGGCATTGATGAAAAAAATTCCAACGTTTGATGATTTAGTTTTCTTACCAGGAACTTTGACAAGATTTGTTATCGAAGGATACAGAGAAAAATGTGAAACCAAAACTATTATTGGACCTAGATGTGAAAACCCGATTGAATTAGATATTCCTGTTTATATTACAGGTATGAGTTTTGGAGCTTTATCATATGAAGCAAAAACAGCTTTAGCCAGAGGAGCAACAATGGTTGGTAGCGCTACCTGCTCTGGTGAAGGTGGAATGATACCTGATGAAAGAAGATATTCTGAAAAATGGTTTTATCAATGTATTCAATCAAGATATGGATTTAACCCGCATCATGCCCAGTTAGCTGATGGTATCGAAGTATTTATTGGACAAGGTCAAAAAGTTGGAATGGGTGGACACCTTATGGGTCAAAAAGTAACTGACCAAGTTGCTGAGATGAGATCTTTACCTGCTGGTATTGACCAAAGATCACCCGCAAGACACCCTGACTGGTTAGGTCCAGATGATTTAGCTTTAAAAGTTCAAGAACTAAGAGAACTAACAAAAAATAAAGTTCCAATACAATTAAAATTAGGCGCTGCTAAAGTATATGATGATGTTCGTATGGCTGCAAAATGTGATCCGGATTCTATTTATCTAGATGGAATGGAAGGATCAACAGGTGCAGGACCTCACATAGCTGCAGCAAATACAGGTATTCCAGGTATTGCCGGTATCAGAGAAGCTAGAAGAGCTTTGGATGATGTTGGTAAAACAGGAAAAGTAACATTAATTTATGCAGGCGGTGTAAGAGATGGTGCTGATATGGCTAAAGCTCTTGCTCTAGGAGCAGATGCTATTGCTATTGGTACTGGTGCAATGGTAGCTTTAAATTGTAACAAAGAAATACCAGAGTCAAACTTTGAAAAAGAAATGGGAGTTCCTGCTGGTCATTGTTATCATTGCCATACAGGAAGATGTCCAGTTGGTGTTGCTACTCAAGATGTTAAACTAAGAAAAAGATTAAATCCAGATAATGCTGCATTAAGGGTATATAATTATTTACATGCAATGACACTAGAAGCTCAACTTTTAGCAAGAGCTTGTGGTAAAACTAATATTCACTCATTAGAGCCTGAGGATTTGGCCGCATTAACAATGGAAGCTTCTGCTTTAGCTAAAGTTCCTCTTACCGGAACAAATCATACAGTTGGAGTTGATGATTTCCATAAAATATAAGGATTAAGTATGAGCAAAAAGAAAAAAAATAAAAATAAAATAAAAAAAGAAGTTAAAGGTCAACTAGGAAAGAAAAAAGAGACGGCTAGAGAAAAAATGATTGGTCAAACAATCGGATACCGATATGACGTTAACCTTTTACCTGACTACAAAAGATTAACTCCTTTCTTAAAAAAATATATTGAAGCAATGGGATGGGACGATCTTAATTGGCTAGAAGATGTTCATATGGGTTATGAGGAAAATAAACCGGCGGTATTTGATAGAAATGCAAATGGTTGGGTAACTATTCCAAGTAAAATTAAACTTCCAAACAATCAGCAAGATAGAGACATGATAGCAAGAGAGCTGCTAGTCAAATTCCAAATGTCTCCAAATCATCCATTAGTTGATCTTAAAAAAGCATATTTAAAATTTTAAGAATCTATAAAAAAAAATCTACCTGAGGTTGTTAATCTTCAAGTTACTTATAGGTTTTATCTATATTTTTTATCATTGCACTAATTAGTTCATCTAATAGAATCACAGCATTTTGTTAAAACAAATGGAGGTTTGAAAATGACTGATCAATTAGGTGCATTGACAACCATATTTACGGAATTTTACTACTGGATAACAGTAGTGCTCATGTTTTTAATTCATGTGGGATTCTGTATGTATGAAGTTGGAGCTTCCCGATATAAACATCACCAACACACATTAATGAAAAACACAATGCTGATACCGCTGGTAACAGTAACGTGGTTTTTATTTGGTTGGTGGATATATTGGGCTTTTCCAACTGGACCAGGTCTTGCACCATCAATAATGAATGGAAGCGCAGCTTTAATAACAGATGACTCTCTTTTTAGTGCTAAGTGGTATGTGCCAAATAGTGATTTAATGGCAGTTAACTTAGGAGACCATATCAGTGGAGTATTCTGGGCAGCGTTTTTATTATTCTCATGGACGGCTGCTTCAATTGTTTCAGGTGCTGTAATCGAAAGAATAACAACTTTCGCATTTGGTATCTTAGCAATTGCTATCGGTTCAGTTTTCTGGACTATAGATGCTGCATGGGGATGGCACTTTGACGGTTGGATGCTCAAAATACTTGGATATCATGATGCTTACGCTTCTGGTGTAATTCATGCTATTGCAGGTGGTTTTGCTTTAGGTATCTTAGCTGTTTTAGGACCGAGAATAGGAAAATTCTCATCATCAGGACAACCAAGAAATATTGGACCAAGAAATCCGTGGTTAGTAACAGTTGGACTGTTTCTAATTTATACAGGTTTCTGGGGTTTTTACGCAGCATGTAATATTCCAATTTTTGATCTTGGACCTGAATATGGGATGGAAGGTGTAACTTATTGGACTGCAACTAACATATATGTAACTCCAACTACATTGAGTGGTATTACAATGAACTTCTTGATGTCACTATCAGGAGGATTGTTAGCTGGATATGTAATCGCAAAGGGAGATCCTTTCTGGACATATTCAAGTGGACTAGCGGGTATAATATGTGCGTCAGCAGGAAATGACTTATATCATCCAATACAAGCAATGATCATAGCTATGATCGGTGTTGTTATTGCTTACAAATTGCATTACTGGGTTGAACGTAAGTTCAAAATCGATGATGCAGTTGGAGCTGTAGCGGTACATGGTTATGCTGGATTTGCAGGTCTTGTGATCTGTGGATTTGTACTTAATGGATATCCTTCTTCAGGATATAGTGTTGGCGCTATGTGGGACGGAACTACATACGCTGCAATTAATCCATTAGGAATGTTTATTGGTGCATTAATAATGTTCGTAGTCCTTGGTTTTATACCAGGTTGGATCATTGCTAAAGTACTTCATGGAATGGGTAAACTTAGAATTCCAAGAGAAGTAGAATTGGCTGGTCTAGACTTCGAAATAATGGAGGCGGCTAGAGATGACGAAAAATCTGTCGCTTCATCAAGTTAAAGGAGGATAATATGGCAGTAACTAATTGGATAGATCATCTAAGTGCTAAAGAAGTTGCAGGCGCTGTTTATCCTGGAGTAGGAACCGAAGGTGTTTTAGTTTTAATCGCCTTTGTTATTTGGATAGGCTGGCATGTAATTGCAGCAAGGCAAGAAGATGAACAACTTAAAAAACTTGCTAAAAGAAGGCCCGGTTCAAATGCTTGGAAAAGCAATGTTACCGATGGATAAATAAGTTTTAATTAGGGCGCATAATTATTTATGCGCCCTTTTTAATATGGAAGAAAATAATTCAAAAAATAATATCAACAAGACACCCCATAAGATGGCTAGGTTAGCATGGCCAAAAGCTAAGTATGGAGTGGTACTAGCTGTAATAATAATAGTAGTAGTTAATTTAATTTACTATCAAGATTTCTTTTTGTCTTTTTTTAAATAATTGTGTAACTTAAATAATGGCAAAAAACTTATTCAAAATTGCTAAAACAAAAAAAATTAAATATTTTTTAATCAGTTTTGTAGATCTTTTTGGAGTTTTAAGATCTAAATTGGTTCCAGCTCATGCAATAAAAGAAATGCAAAATTCAGGGGCAGGTTTTGCTGGATTTGCTGCTTGGTTAGATATGACTCCGGCAGATGCTGATATGTTTGCTATACCAGATGCTGATAGTTTAATTCAATTACCTTGGAACAAAGAAGTAGGATGGTTGGCTTCAGATCTATGGATGAATGGTAAGCCTGTTGAAGCTTCTCCAAGAGTAATGTTAAAAAAACAAATAAAAGAATTATCAAAACAAAGTTTTACAATGAAGTCTGGTGTAGAATGTGAATATTTCCTTATTTCACAAGACGGAACATCAATTGCCGATCTAAGAGATACTCAATCAAAACCTTGTTATGATCAGTCTGCTTTAATGAGAAGATATGATCTTATAAAAGAAATTTGCGACAGTATGATTGAAATGGGATGGGGTCCTTATCAAAATGATCATGAAGATGCTAATGGTCAATTTGAAATGAACTGGGATTATTCAGACTGTTTAATTACAGCGGATAGACATGCTTTCTTTAAATTCATGGTTAAAACTTTATCAGAAAAACACGGTTTAAGAGCAACGTTTATGCCAAAACCATTTGAAAATCTAACTGGTAACGGGTGTCATGCTCATATTTCGGTCTGGAAAGGTAAAAGAAATGTATTTTTAGATAACTCCGATAAATTAGGATTAAGCAAAATGGCTTATAATTTTCTGGGTGGAGTAATAAAAAATGCAGAATCCTTATCGGCATTTTTTAATCCTACTATTAATAGCTATAGAAGAATTAATGCACCTCCGACAAATTCAGGTGCTACTTGGTCTCCTAGCAGTATATCGTATACGGGTAACAATAGAACTCACATGATCAGAATTCCTGATCCTGGTCGATTTGAATTAAGACTAATGGATGGATCGGTAAACCCTTATCTTTTACAGGCAGGAATATTGGCAGCCGGTCTTCATGGATTACAAAACAAAATCAATCCTGGCAAACCTTTGTATTGCAACATGTATACCGATTATAAAAAATATCCAAATCTACCAAAATTACCTGATAATTTAGATCAATCTTTAGAAAGATTGAAAAATAATAAAAAAATGAATAATTTTTTTGGTAAAGACGTAATAAGTAGTTATCTAAAATTAAGAAACTCTGAAATAAAAGAATTCAAACAAAAAGAAAATTTTAATAAAAGAGAACCTATTACTAAATGGGAAAGAGTTAATACACTAGACTGTTAAAATATGAGTATATCTAACGGTCAGTTGTGGAAATATTCCTCATTTATTGAAAATAAAAATTATTCTTTCAGTAAAGAAGAAATATTAAAAAATATTTCTAAAGAACAAATAGATGATGCATATTTAACTATTTCTAAATGGAATAGCTATAACCCCACTCCTCTTCTTCTCTTAAATAAATTGTCAAAAGAATTAAATTTAAATAAAATTTATTATAAAGATGAGTCAAAAAGGTTTGATCTTAAGTCATTTAAAGCATTGGGTGGGGCTTATGCTGTTGAGAAAGTTACCAAAGGAAACAAAAATATAACTGTATCTACCGCTACCGCAGGAAACCATGGTAGATCTGTGGCGTGGGGAGCTAGAAGATTGGGACTTAAATGTAAAATTTTTATTAGTGAATATGTAAGTGATGCAAGAGGCAAAGCAATGGAAGCTCTTGGTGCTGATGTTGTTAAAGTTAAGGGAAACTATGAAAACTCTTTGATTGAATGTATTAAACAATCCACAGAAAATAATTGGCAAATCGTTCAAGACGTTGCTTGGAAAGATTATATGTTGGTCCCAACTTTAACTATGGCTGGATACTCGGTTATGATGAAAGAAATAGTTGATCAATTAAATAATGAAGAAATTACTCATATATTTTTACAAGCTGGTGTAGGTGGTTTAGCCGGTGCTATGGTTGCTGGTGCCGCTAGATACTTAAAAAACATACCAAAAATGATAGTTGTAGAACCAGATAGTGCCGCTTGTGTAATGGAAAGTATAAAAACTGGAAAAATTGAAAAAATAAATATTGTAAGAGAAAGCTTAATGGGCGGAATGTCTTGTGGAGAACCATCTCTAGTCCCGTGGGAAATACTAAAAAAATCAGTAAATAATTGTATCAGTTTACCTGATGATGATATTGGAAGAGCTATGAAATTATTTGCTAATGCAAGTTTTGGTGAGAATAAAATTATTGCAGGAGAAAATTCTGCGCCTGGGGTTATTAGTTTGATTGCAAGTTGTAATGATGAAAATATTAAAAATAAAATTAATCTTAATTCTAGTTCTAATGTACTTCTAATCGGATGTGAAGGTGCTACAGATCAAGAAATGTATCAAAAACTTTTAAAAGAATAGTTATTAAACAATTCAGTGAAAAGGATTATAAAAAAAAAAGTTGGTAATTTAGATTTTTATAAAATTTTTAAACCACAACTAACACCAAAAAAAATGCTCGATCTTGGAGTTTTTGGTGGTTCTTATTTTGAATTAAAAATAAAAAAATATCCAAAATCCTGGTTTGCAAAAACTAAAATTAGTAAAAATTTTGATGTAAATTTAAATCGCTTTAAAGTTAAATCAGGCTTATCAAGAGAACATTGGATGAAAAAAGGATGGATATTTAAAGAAGATCCTCTCGGTTGGTTTCAATGGTACTGTAGATTTTCAATGGGAAGACGCATACCTCATATTGATAAAATTCAAATTAAAAGATGGAAAAATTTTACTAGACACATCAAAGCAGTAAAGAAAAATTGTGAAGCGGGAGATTTGAAGTGCAGAAGAAGACAAAGACAAGCGATACTTCAGTGGGCTTATGATCCTTTTATTTAATAATTTTAATTATTAAAATCCACTTTCTCTTACTAGTAAGGATAAAACATTTTTCATAAACTTTAAAAAAGGACTGTATCGATTACCTTTTACATGCACATAACCTGGAAGTTGCCAATCAACAGCTTGTTCTTTATTAAGCAAGTCAAATGAAACTCTGTAATGAGCTGTTACTGGTCTACTATCAAAATCTCCTGATACAAAAGGTCTTGATGCTATTGGACCTCCATATTTTGAAATTAAAGATGGGTAAGATAGCACTGAAACCGCAGATTGATCTAAACTTTTAGAAACTAATTTAATATTATTATGCTGGCCATCAAATGGTATAAAAACTGCTTTAGAATTTAATTTAAATCGATAAATCTCTTCTTCTTTAAGAAATCCTATAACATTTCCGGTTCCATATTTAACAATACCCATTAATTGATCTAAATTACTAACCCACTGGTTTACTGATAAATATGCAAAATTTTTTATTTTTCCTTCGATAGGAGATTTAATTATTAATTTTGATTGTAATTTTTCTAAACCTGTCAATTCAGTTTTAAGTGCAATTAATCTTTGTTGTAAAGTCATATATTGATCTAAATTTCCTGCAGATTTACTTATTCTATCTATTTTAGTTTTTATCAGCTGAATTTTTCTGCTAGTAGAATTAATGTTTTCTTCAAGTTGAGGTGATTTTAATTCGATTAAATATTGATCTTTTTTAACTACATCGTCTTTTTCAACAAATATTTTTTTTATTTTAGCAGGATATGGAGAGTAAATTTTTGAATACTGTTCAGAAACATAAACCGCTGGAATTTTTAAAGATGATTTCCATGGTAAAAATAGTCCCATCAATAAAATGGCTAAAATACTGATTAATCGAATAGTTTGTTTGTTAATATTTATTTCAGATTTCATAAACCACCATTGCTTCATTTCTTTTAATATTGGTTGTAAAATAAACCAGTAAATTTCAATTGCGAATAGGATGATTCCTAAAATTTTAAATGCTAAATGGTAAACCAATAATGCGATCCCAAGAAATAAGAAAAATCTATATACCCAAGTAAACCAAGCATATGTAATAAATGTCCATCTTCTTGAAGGATTTAATTCTTCAGGTGGTTTGTGATTAAAACCAAACAATACTTCTCTTAATTTCCATTTTGCTAAAGCAAAAGATCTTGGTTGTAAATTTTCTGCTTTTAGCCAATCGCCAAAAACATAATAACCATCAAATCTCATAAACGGACTAACGTTAATTGCTAATGAAGATATCCAGCTAGTTGTTGCAATGAAAAATGTTACACTTTTTAACCCACCATCAGGTAGTATTGTCCAAAAGAAAGTAGCAAGTAACGCTAGGTGAAGTTCGGTTAAAATGCCTGCAAAATTAATAATTAATCTTTCTCGATGATTTCTAAGTCTCCATGCATCTGTTGTGTCTGTATATAAAAAAGGAAAAAATACTAAAAAAGCGATTCCAATAGAAGATACCCTGCAACCAAAATATTTTGCAATATACGCATGTCCTAATTCATGTAAAGATTTTACAAAAACTAAAGTTATTAAATAAAGCATTAATCCTTTAAGTGAAAAAAAATGCATGAATGTAGTTAAGAAACTTTCAAATTGTTGAATTACCAAACAGATTCCAATAAAACCTAAAATATAAATTACACTTCTAAATTTCTTAGAGCCTAAAGATTTAACATGCTTTAAAGTTTTTCCTAACCAATCATCGGGTCTTACCAAAGGTATTTTAAAAAATAAGTAACT
>Ga0257111_1001201_pt1 | contig 10531 bp, 5 predicted proteins | sample LP_taG_6_FD_191567 | JGI IMG/M metagenome (GOLD analysis project Ga0257111, IMG submission 191567) | Marine microbial communities from Northeast Subartic Pacific Ocean, Canada - LP_J_2015_P26_500m | ecosystem: Environmental > Aquatic > Marine > Oceanic | place: Canada: Northeast Subartic Pacific... | reverse complement strand
GGCGACAATCTTCTCAGCAGCCTGTTGACCGGCCCGCCCTCGGAGAATGCTACCAAAGTGACAGACCTGGAGCCAGAGAATGCTACCAAGTGTGAATGCCCGCCCTTGGTCTCCTTTGGCCCGGACACAATCGTACCGGTCATCGTAGATGCGATGTGGTCGTCCGAAAGTTGGTTTGTCCTGTGTGCTGCATGTTCGGCGCATCTCTCGACGTCTCCTCTGCTCTGTAGCCATTCGTGAGCCTGGGAGACTGCTTGTGAGGTGGCACCTCTGATGCCATAGAGCACGGGGCATGGCGTCCTTGGGGCAATCATCCCTCTGCCCTTGGTGGGGTCCCTGTTGACGAAGGTCTCAGGGTGGAACTCCTCGAGCGCGGAGATGGCTCGATGAGCTACCTCTCTCCTGGTTCCGACCAAGGATGGTTCTCTCCATGCAATTAATTCCCATGAGGATGAGGGTTTTGGAATCCAGGAAATCGCAGCGCTCGCTCCCACCACCCCCCAGGACGGCATGGATGAAAGTACAATGCAGCCATGATCGGTCACTTCTCTAAGTCGAGAATGGGCATCGACGTGCCCCCGTACCGCAGACCAATACCACTCATTAGGAGTGGACGTGGGCGAGATAACCATGCATGGGGAGGAAGTATATTTCGTCGGAGGGAACTTCTTTGCGTCGGAAAGCAGAACCTCGAACCATTCACGGCAGATGGAAAACAGCGCCTCGCAGTCGTCACTCATTATGTCGATTACCGCGCCCAGTGCCCCGTTGCCCCTGGTCCTCCTCTCAGCGAACGGCCAGAGTCGCACCAGCCTCCTCTCCACCACCTCAACGTCAAGATTACTTCGAATGGTACGAATGAGATTATCCATCCGCTCAGTGGTGCAACCAACTTCGGGATGATCTGTGTCGTCTAACCCAATCCTGATCAAACGGGTTGAGGGATCCTTACTCATTCCCATCACCTAGGATGCTATCGACTACACTGGCCAGACCCAATGAAGAATCGCACCTTATCCCCCTGACCCCGTGAGATTCAGCGGCCCCCATATCTGCATGGCGGTCCCCCACTAACACGGAAGTAGATTCGTCTGGCCGATCCAACCACTCACGACCATAAAGGAATCGGGATTTAGACCCAGGATTCGAATTAGCAAAATCAAGCAACTGGCGACCTGCCTCAAGCATTCCTGGGTTTGGTTTGCGGGCCCATGAACCATCCCAAGGAGCGTAGGGGCTGTAGAGGATCAGATCAAGGGCGGCGTCATCGTCCCCACTCTGTAGGATACTACGGAGTCGCCGGTGAATGCTGGCTAGATTTTCGTGTCCCCAGAGCCCGCGGCCGATTGGTGACTGGTTAGTCACCACGCAAATTCGGAATCCGGCGCGCCGCAATCTGCCTAGAGCGGTATCAGCGCCGGGAAGAAGTACTACTTCTTCGGGGGCGTTGACGTATTCCTCCGATCCAACGTTCAGCACCCCGTCCCTGTCCAAATAGGCGATTCTCCCTACCCATTCCCGAGACGAAGGGAGTGGTGCGAGTTCGAGCGGTGCGTCGAGGGGTGAACCGTCTCTGTAGGGAGGAAGCATCTCCTCACAGCCCATGATTCGACTTGATTGCCTCTTTGACGATATGGTTAATGATTAACTGGAGGTCTTCTATTCGCTCCATCGATTGAGTGGGCACTACGATAGCGACGTCAACCATGCCGGCAAGCTTGCCACCGCCCATTCCACCGTAATCACCAGTTACAGCAGCCGTCCTACAGCCATTCTCCATGGCGAATCGGATCCCATTCAGAACGTTAGGTGAGTTCCCCGAGCCACTGAACCCGACGACTAGGTCACCATCCCGCAAGAAGGTCGAGAGTTGGCCCACGAACACGTTATCATAATCGGTATCGTTGGCCCATGCAGTCAGAGAAGGGATGTTGTCCACGTGAGAAATCGTCCTTAGCGACAGTTCCTTCGACCAGTCGCCGGCGCTATGTGACGGTGTGCCCGCGCTTCCACCATTGCCGATGAAGTGGACAGTCCCCCCTAAGTCCCGGGTGGCCTCAACGAGACTCCAGAACTTCTCGAGTGAGTCTAGGGGCATCCTACCTAGTGTGTTGACGAGTTCATTGACATAGGACTCGGCGAAAGAGCGGAAGTCAAAGCTCATGGGTACCTGTTTGGGCGGGAGGGGGCATCCTATTTACGGATTGATGACAGGAACGTTCCGATGGAGGACCCAATAGGGGCGGTAGTCAGCTCGCTCGCCTCTTCACTAGGCATTGCTGAGGTGACGATACAACTCATTATCGGCACCGTTGGGCTGGTGCTGCTCGGAATAGGCTTCCACCGGAGCGCGGAATCATATGCAGATCGCGCCGCCATCGCCGGATGGCCCTTGATTGGCCTGTTCTTCTACCTCTACTCTGATCACTATGTGGAGATCGCGGACCCGGTTCTGATTCTCATGACGGCTGGGGCGCTACCTGCTGGTATTGGAGTGTCACTATGGGAAGCGAAGGGCGAGACCGTTCACTCAGGAACCTTGCATTGGCTAAGGGGGTGTGTGGTGTGGTCAATGCTGCCATACTATGTCATTTACAACATTCCCCAACTCAATATGGGCTTCGTGTACGTTACTGCACTGAGTGCAGGGTGGATGTTGGAGTTCTCTGGAATAGGGGGCTATGAGGTAGGGGGCATGATGATAGAAAGGTTTGGCGAGGCTCCCATTCCCGTCTCGGATTGGGCAGGTAACAGATGGATCCTCAGCGAACCCCTTGGGGAGATTGGTTTCTTCGTCTCGATGAACAATAGTGAGGGTGTGACCGTAGTCGCCTTCATCTTAGCGTGCTCTGCCTTGCAGTCCATGGCCGTATTCATTGGGGCGATTGTGGCTCTAAGCTCTGTTCACTGGAAGAGAAGGGTGCGAGCGCTACTCATCGCACTGCCCACTATCCACGTCCTAAACGTTTTCAGGAACGCGGGGATAGTTTGGCTTACAGACACTTACCCGAGTTGGTCCTTCTTCGGGATTGGGATGTTTGACTTTACCCACAGCTATGCCGCCAAGTTCGCTAGCCTATTCGCAATGTTTCTGATGGCAATCGCTCTGTTTGACCTGCTGCCAGAGCTCCACAGACACATAATGAAAGTGTTGAACCCATTGATGGTTGCTTTGGGATCCAAACCAGCTTCATCAGACCATCCGTGATCTGATTCTCTCGTATAGCTTGCCAGTCAGCGGCATGTCATGCTCCCAAGCGAATTCCTTCATCACCCGCACGGCCTCCTTCTCGAGGTCGGAATCACCCACGAAATCTGTGATTTCTATCGTGTCTTTCCTCGTGTTTGCCTTGAAAGCAGCGATTGGCTCCTCCTTGTGAAACACGAGGTAGGCTGAGCCGTAGCCGAACCGCTCCCTGAGCACACTCCCAAAGTAGTGAATCAGCGGGTCTGAAGGTGGAATGACAAGGTCCCTCGATCTAGAGATGGTGTCTAGGCCCTCGAGCATGTCCTGGCGCCCCCAGCAGATGTCCTGCAGGTCATCGACTAGGAACCCCTTGATCAGTGTACCATCCTCCTCGAACTCGTGCATCACGTCACTGATTTCCTCTGGGGAGAACGAAGAACCTGCCAAACGCTCTAATTGCTTCAGCGTGATGACAGGGTAGTTTTGGACTAGTTCCCTGAGATAGTCTCTCTTGATTCCCCACAAGTCAGCGTTCGATATCGGTTCGACGGTCTTGAAACCACCCCTGTAGTCTTGAATCAGGTGACCGCTCCTGACTAGGGGCGATACGAGTTTGCGGAAGTTGGATCTACTCATGGCATTGCGTTCCATGTAGACATCGGGGTCATTGTGCTCTCTGAAGAACTGTAGAATCTCCTCATCCTCGGCCTCGATAGGTACGTTCCTGATGGTTAGCAGATTCTGGAAGTGTCGATATCGAGCCCAAACCAGGTGTCCTCTGAGGTTGGAGCCCTGGTGCAACTGGTGCGCAGCGACCATCGAACTCAGGTTGACTCTGAACATCTCACAACGGCCCCTTAGGGAGAAGTCGTCACGAAGCTCGCTGGTGTTCTCCAATGCTATTGTCTCGTTTTCCCACCTGCTATCCTGATGTAGCGAATGGTGAAGGAATAGCATTCTATTGACTTGCTTCCTTGTTCTAGGCGCAACCACACCGCCCCTGATATACCTCTCACCATCACCCATCGAGACGAAACCGAGATTGGAGAGGATTAACTGGATGTTTTCGTCGCAGTCGTGAACGGGAACGCCGTTGAAGGCATGCAGAACTGAGACATCGACCAAGCGATCACGATAGTTCTCGAGCAGCTCCTCGAAAGCGGTCTTGAAATCGTCTAGGTAGGAGTGGGGGATGTTGATGTCCTTGATCTCCAGGTAGTCGTTGACTACGAACATCAAGATTCTACCAATTGGATCCACCCCCTTGAAGACCGGGTAGTACCATCCTTGTTTGAGCAGGAGGCGAATCTCCTGGATGAATCTGCTACTGAACGGATCGGACTGGGACAGGATTCTCATCTTCCTGTCTTCAGGAAGGGGGGACAGTAGGCGTTCGGCGTCCTCAGGCGATGCGTAGTAGTCCGTTGGGTCAGGTTGGAGTGTTACAACTCTAGCTATCGTCCCCTCCCTCTCCAGTTCCCTCAGAGCATCGGCCAACTCCTCGACGGGACGGGCCACGAAGAAGCGCAGGGTATGAATCCGCACCGGTCCGATACGTGCAATGAGATGTGACAAGGCCTCATGGAATGGCAATGGTTCGATTCGGCCGTGCAAGCGTCTGAAAATGGCCATTGAGCGTTTCCTGTTCGGTATGTCGATGTACTGCTTGACGACTGCCAGTTGACGCTCCAGATTGGAAAGGGCTGACTTAAGGCTCCTCTGGACGTGGGCGTTTTCCTTCCCCCTAGGATAGTCTGCGAACAACTCCGAGCGTGAAGTTCCCTCCTCGGTTATCTTGTCGAGGAGTTCTTCCTCAAGTGGACCTAGCCACGGATCGCTCCTTAGCCCGAGAAGCATTGGAAGTTGATTGCCGAGTGTGTAGCCAACGCGGTTGTGTAGAAGCCTGCCGTTGAAGATGTCCGAGTCGTGCTTGATGTCCTTCCAGTCACGGAATCGGAAGTTTGTCACTCTGTGCAGCAACTCCTCCCTTCGTTGGACGAGGGCAAGATTCCGAATTGCGTCTACGGGTTCGTCGAAGGTCGCGAATGATTTGTGGAGAATGAGGGTCTGGAGAGTCCGATAGTCGATGACATTGACTTGGCCGCCAGTAATTCGGTACTCATCGACCCTGAGAATGAACTCGCCCTCGTCAGTCTGAGTGAAGAAGCCGATTGAGGCTAGGTTGCGCATCTCAAGCTCTTGCAACACGGCATCTACTTGAGCTGAGGGGAAGGGGAGCCTCAAACTGAGGGCCTCGGCGGTTTGCGGGCCCTCAGAGCCAAGCATGTCGAGCAGCTTGAGGCGTAGGCAATCCATTGGGTCAGAGAGGGATTTCTTCCTCCAGCTGGAGGGATTCCCACCAACGAAAGACATCCCCATCTCGTAGCTCAGGCCCCCGGTGTAGAGCGCTCTCAAGTCATCCATCTCCGTGGCTCCAGCAATCGCTAAGCATCCCAGCGTCCCATGGACCTCGGCCATTCTCATCGAGAACCACTTGTCATCGATCTTCTCGTGGCCTGTGCCGCGAACCTTGGTAATCAGTTCGCGTTCGGCGAGCTCATGAACCCAACCACGAAGCGTATCGTGATCTATTGCCTTTAGCTTCTCGCTGTACAGTGGGTGCGTTAGCTTGCTCTCCAGACCGCCGCCCATGTCCATGAGTCTGAGGAGTTCGTTGGCATTGGTCGGTACTACAACCTTGGACTGGTAGTAATCCCACAATCGGGCCTCGTCCAGATCTGTAGCAAGGGAACGCGCGCCGAGAAGGCGACGTAGGATTTCAGGATCTACGTCCTTGATTAAGTAAGCACGTGTCCTGAGAGAGAGCAAGTCCTCGAATGAGGACATGAAGAGAGTCATTCCCAGTGGAGAGGGTATCTTGACCCTGCGGTGAACGATTCGGACGTCCTCGCTGTCCATCCTGTTGATGAAATCCTTGAGTTGCCCCATGTCCAGATCAATGGTGAGTATCTCGCTCATCGCCTCCCTGACAATCACGGAGTTCTCCATCTGCCTATGCCGATGCAGAATCTGCTCGGCCTTCTGCTGGAATTGCTTGGGGCTCACCTCCTCAGCACCTATTCTCCGAGGGTTCAGCATGCTTCTGGATGCGACCTCCCTGAATCGCTTCGCGAAGAGTTGGGATTCGAGGAGGTACTGCTGCAGTGACTCCCCGCTACTTCTGCCACTGAATACATTGGGGATGGCAGAGATCTCCACCTCGTGGCTAAGCTTGGCCATGAATCCGTTCTCATCGAAAGAGAGCTCGTGAACGGCGATGTTGTCCCTAGCCGCGAAGCCAGCGAACAGGTATCCAAGCGCGAGATTGAACGCACGGCCCCTACATGTCGTCACTACGTAGGTTGGTAGTGGTGCGGCGATCTGCTCGACCAGTATCCTGTCCTTTGAGGGTACTTGGAACGTCGTCGCAGAGTGCTCATCGAGGAACTGTGTTAGTGCGTTGGCAACAGGTCTGTTCAGACCTAGAACGTCGACCAAGAAGGGCGTAATGCTCTTCCCTATTCGAAATTGAACGGCGACGAGCGCAAGAAGTTCGAGGACCTCCTTGCTGAGCTCATTGGTGCGACTCATCGCCTCCCCGGTCCAAGATGGGATTGTGGGCCGGTAACCCGTGGCGGATGTGACGTTGACTCTGGTTCCAATTACGCTTGAGACACGGTAGGTTGATCCACCCAGCAGGAAGACATCCCCGTTCCTTAGACTCGAAACGAAAGAGGATGATAGCTGTCCGACTAGGGTGCCGTCTGATGTGAAGACGAGAAAGTTGTTGTCTGGGGCTATGGTTCCAATGTTGGTATAGTAGATCATCTGGGCAAATCCCCTCTTGCCGAAACGGTTCTCCTCCCAGTCTACCCACATCCTCCTCTCGTCATCCAGAAGATCCAGCACCTCGATGTAGTCGTCATAAGGCAACGACTTGTACGGCCAAGATGCGGAGACTAACTCGTACGCCTCGTCGATGTCCCATTCTCGGATGATCGTCAGGCCGATCAAAAACTGGGCTAATACATCCAAGCAGTTCTCTGGGAACTTCAGCAGGTCCATATTCCCTGCTAGGATGCCATTCTGAAGCGCTACTAGCTCGAGGAGGTCATGTGGGGATGTGGGCAAGAACCGCGCTCTTGGCAGACCATCGACTTGATGTCCGGCTCGGCCAATCCTTTGTACGGCCGTGGCAATCGACCCGGGAGAACCCACCTGAATGACTAGGTCCACCGAGCCGATGTCAATTCCCAGCTCCAGACTGGATGAGGACACGACGCATCTGAGTAGGCCGTCCTTCAGTTTTTGTTCGACATCCACCCTGATTGTCTTGTCCATAGAACCGTGATGTCCCTCTACTCCAAGGAGCCCAGCAACCTTCAGACGCTGGACAAAGGTCTCTGTCATGTTCCTCGTGTTCACGAACACGAGTGTCGTAGTATGAGCCTCGACGAGTTCCTTGATGCGCTCGATATTGTGGTCGAGGATCTCCTTGACGGGAATTGATGTGAAGCGAGGAGTTGGAAGCAGAATATCTAGATCCAGTTCTCTAGATCCAGAGATCTTCGCAATCGAAATTCGTTGAGGCTCCAGATTGCTCTCCCGAGGATCGCTTGCCACGAGAAACTCAGCCACCTTATCCAGTGGCTCCATTGTAGCGCTGATGCCGATTCTCTGGACCTCTGATTCAACCACTGAGTCCATCAGTGCTAAGCTGAGTGAGAGGTGCGTACCCCTCTTTGTTGGGACGAGGGAGTGCATCTCATCTACGATGAGCCATCTCAGGTCATTCAGAAGCGGTCTGAACCTCTTGGATGCCAGCAACAGTCCAAGTGATTCGGGAGTAGTAATAAGGATGTGAGGGGGTTTCCTCAGCATCCTCTGCCGCTCCTTCTGAGGGGTGTCCCCTGTCCTGAGCCCGACCTTGATGTCCTGTGCCCTACTAGGTAAGAATCGCTCCTTGATTTCGTTAAGAGGTCCGATTAAATTCTTCTGTATGTCATTGGCGAGAGCCTTGATTGGAGAGATGTAGATGCATTGGATTGTGTCGGGAAGGGAGCCGTCCAGTGACCTCCTGACTAGATTGTCAATGATGGAGAGGAAGGCAGTCAGAGTCTTACCAGAGCCGGTGGGAGAGCATAGCAGTAGGTGTTCGCCGTCCAGAATCTTTGGTATTGCGCTCTTCTGAGGGTCAGTGAAGTCATCGAACTTGTCCAAGAACCAGTTTCTAACAGGTGGGGAGAGTCGACTGAGGATTTCGTCCCCATCCGATAACTCAGTTACATACGTAATTTCTGGCATTTTTCACGCGCACCTTCGCGAAGCAGGGAATTGGGGCCGTACATGAATGCTTCTCTGGTGCGGCTCGTATAACACCTGTAACAGCGTCGCGCAAATCGGGCTCGTATCGCAATGGGACGTATTTCTTAGGAACCCTAGGATGGCTTGAAAACCATGATGCGAGGTCGATAGCCACCATGAGTAACGAACGCCGACTGGGACGTTTGACCTCGCTGCTAAGACGCAGGGGAATCATCCTACCCTCCTACGAGATATACGGCGGAGTCTCTGGTTTAATCGACTACGGACCCGTGGGTGCGAGGATCAAGCGAAGGGTCATCGATGTATGGATCGATCATTGGACGAGCGTGGGCAATGTGGTGGAGGTTGACTCGCCGACCATCACACCAGAGCCTGTGCTAGTGGCAAGTGGCCACGTGGACGAGTTCAACGACCACATGTCCGAGTGCGGCGCTTGCGGGGCCGTGTTCCGCAGTGATCACTTGCTCGAAGGGCTGCATCCAAACCCAAACTCTCTCGAGGCTTCGGATTTGGATAATAAAATCGCTGACAGCGCGATAACCTGTCCTAGCTGTGGTGGATTCGAGTGGAAGGGCGCTAGCCCGATGAATCTCATGTTCCCAACTAGAATCGGCGCGAAGCGCGGAGGTAGGATGGCATACATGCGTCCTGAGACGGCTCAAGGCATGTTCATGCTATATCCTGCGCTTTTCAGACACTTCAGGCAGAGGTTGCCTTTCGGCGCTATCCAAACCGGGAAGGCGTACAGGAACGAGATCAGCCCCCGGCAGGGAATGATTCGCCTGCGTGAGTTCAACATGGCTGAGCTCGAGTACTTCATTGATCCAGATGAGATCCCCAACCCGGACCTTGGTAGGTGGGACTCCAGCGTTTCGCTGCTACCTGACCCCGAGGGTCCGCACGCTGGAGAGCACTCAATGACCTTCGGCGAGGCCCTTGGTTCGGGGATTGTTAAGCACCCCACCGTGGCGTGGTTCTTGGCCCTGACTTGGGACTTCCTAGTCGATGTGGGGGTGGATCCAGAGCGCATTAGATTTCGTCAGCACGCTAGCACCGAGATGGCTCACTACGCCTCCGATTGTTGGGACTGCGAACTCAATGGCGAGCATGGATGGGTGGAGGCAGTGGGAATCGCCAACAGAACCTGCCATGACTTGTTATCTCACCAGGAGCACTCGGGATCCAAGTTGCTCAGGGGCTGGCGCCAATTCGACTCGCCGCGCACTGAAACAATGGAGGTGCTAACCCCAAATGGGGCGGTAATTGGTCCGACCTTCAAGGGCGATGCAAGCGCTGTAGCGGACGCCCTCTCGGAATTGACCGACGTTCCTGACTCTCTTCCCTTCATGCTTACCCTAGCTGACGGAACGAATGTCGAAGTCACCGAGGAGATGGTCACAAGGAGGGTCGAGAAGGTGACTGTGCATGGAGAGTACTTCACCCCACACGTAATCGAGCCAGCCTTCGGCATTGACCGAATCATCTGGCACATCCTAGACCATAGCTACAGCGAGACTGAGAAGGAAGGGAAAGGATACACGATACTCTCTTTGAAGCAGGACGTGGCCCCGTTTGACGTCGTCATCCTCCCCCTGTTCGACAAGGATGGCATGGGAGAGTTGGCTAGGCAGATTTCTTCGAGAGTCTCCTCCATGCCAGGAATACACGGCGATTTGGATGTAAGCAGATCGATAGGAAGGAGGTACGCGAGGGCTGACGAGATCGGTGTGCCTTGGGCGATTACCGTAGATCACGCCTCCTTGGAGGACGGTACCGTTACCGTCAGACGCAGAGATGACCAAACGCAAGTACGTGCAGAAGTCGAATCGTTGCTCAGTCACCTGTCCTCGGGAACAATTGGCGAGTTGTTCTAGGGGCCAATCTTCAAGTGATGCCAATCAGAACTGACCCTGTGGTCGGGGTGGGCGTGAAGCATGACTGGGCAGAGCGCTATCGCCCCAACGCCCTCTCAGATTTAGAGGGAAACGAAGATCGTATCAGGAGGGTGCGTCAGTGGCT
>Ga0257111_1001199_pt1 | contig 10533 bp, 14 predicted proteins | sample LP_taG_6_FD_191567 | JGI IMG/M metagenome (GOLD analysis project Ga0257111, IMG submission 191567) | Marine microbial communities from Northeast Subartic Pacific Ocean, Canada - LP_J_2015_P26_500m | ecosystem: Environmental > Aquatic > Marine > Oceanic | place: Canada: Northeast Subartic Pacific... | reverse complement strand
AACGAGTCGAAAAAATTATTATAAAATGTTATCAGTCGCTCTACGATGGAAAAGACATTCCATTATCTGATATTGAAAAAATCACGTTTCTTATTTCAGAATTTTTAGATTCTATTCACTACTCACGAGAAGAAGATTCCTATTTTCCATGCGTTGCAGCATATGACTCCCTAAAAGAAGAGATTCGAGCCCTATTAATCGAGCATGAATTTTCTCGAAACATCGCAAAAATGCTTTCTACAAATCTTACTGCATGGAAGAATGGGGATGATAAACGTGAACCAGTCACAAGATTTCTCAAAACTTACTCGATTTACTTACAAGATCACCTATCAAAGGAGGAGGAATTTTTCACAAAGGCTGAGGAGCAAGTTCTCTCAAAGGAAGAAGAGACTGAAATGTATGAGCAGTTTCAGTCAGTCATTGCAATTGTGGAGAAGCTTTCTAACATGAGAAAGTTGATCGCTTATTTGGAAGATCAAAACTGGTACAAATATTAACCGTAAATTTTAGTTCATTACCATATGAGTTCGTTTTGCTTATGGATGACTGGGTTGCCTTGTTCAGGTAAGACTACCATAGTTAGAAAACTAGCTGAGACCATACCAAACTTGGCTATCTTAGATGGTGATGAGTTAAGAGAATGGTTTTCTCCAAAGGATTTCTCCAAAGAAGGACGTGATGAACATAACAGAAAGGTTGGTCATTTGGCAAAGCTTCTCTTAAAGCATAATGTTCCGATGGGCGTAAGTTTGATCTCACCATACAAAGAAAATCGTAAAGTTGCAAGAGAAATAATTGGCGATGATACAAAATTCTTTGAAGTTTATGTTAATGCCTCATTGGCAAAATGTGAGGAACGTGACGTTAAAGGAATGTATGCAAAGGCACGATCTGGTGAAATCAAAGGATTTACTGGAATTGACGACCCATATGAGGCACCAGACAGCGCTGACCTCGTACTAGACACTGACACAAAGACACTAGATGAAAGTGCCCAAGAAGTGTTTGACTTTTTGAAATCAAAAAACTTACTCTAATTTAGAAATCTTAGAAACTATTTCTTCATGTATTAATCCATTTGTAACTAACAGACCATTTTCATGATTCACCGATTCGGTATTGTAAACAAGATCATTTCCTGAAATATCAGTCATCTTTCCACCAGCTTCTGTAATTATACAATGTGATGCAGCTGTATCCCATTGTTTCATTTTGTTTGTACTAGTCAAGTAGATATCTGCACTACCAGACGCGATCTCCATGACTTTTAGAGAACTTCCAATGCTTGCAGTATTTTTGATTTTCAAGTGATCTAACATTTTCTTTTCTTTGTCAGACAAATGGTGTCTGCTAATTAATGCCAAACACTCGCTAATCTCACTAGTATTCCTAACTGAGATTTTTTTCCATTTTCCCGCATTATAGAAAGCACCACTTCCTCTTTCTGCAAAATACAAAATTTTCTTGGTAGGGACATAAACTAACCCCATTACAGGAATATGATTTTCTACCAATCCAACCATTACAGTAAATTCACCTGTCCTGTTTACAAAATCCTGTGTTCCATCTAATGGGTCAACAATCCAGACCTTGTTACTGTTCATTCTGGATTTGTCATCTACATCTTCTTCTGATAAAATTGGAATTCCAGTTTTCAAAAGAGATTCTTTGATTATCTTATTGCTTTCCAGATCAGCTTTTGTAATTGGTGAATTATCATCCTTTTTTTCTACTTGAAAATCACTCTCATAAACTTCCAAAATTTTATCTCCAGCCTTGGTTACGGCATCAATTATAGTTTCTAAATGTGATGTTTTTGAAGAAACTGGGAGTTCTATCATTTTATGAATTATTTGCCAATTCAGGCTTTAATGTCCAAGCCACTGCAAGTGCAACAAATGGGATTGATATCAGTGCAGTCATCTGCAAAATGACTACTAGTTGCGTGTAAGCAACATCTGGTGTTATAATAAGCCATGGTAATGGGAGAGAAATTACGAACCAAATACTAGATAATAAAACAATAATCTCAATTTTTTGCTTTGTTTTTGGTTTCATCTTATATCCACTCTAATATCTCTTAGAATTTAATTCCAAAGGTCCATTTTCTATTTGCAAAATAATTGAATAAACTTGCTATGGTAATAGACAACACAGCAGCATGTAGATAATACATTGATAAATTTTCCACTAAACCAAATGTTAATCCTAATTGTATTCCCATTCCAATCAAACTAATTAATATAAATTTAAAATATCTTTCAAGCGTTTTTGCTTCTGTTATCTCCTTTTTGTAAGTCCAAAATTTATGCAAAATAAAATTTGTTGTGATAGATACAGCTATTGCTATACCTTGAGATAGTATATACCAAATTCCAATAACATCAGTCAAAAAATATAGTAATCCTAGATTTACTAGAACACCAGATGCACCAACAAGATAATACTTGAAAGTCTGTTTAGCAAATAATGAAAATTTAGTCATTGGTTTTTCATCATCTACTGCCATGAGCTTGTTGAAATTACCTAGTATTATTATCAAACGGAATTTTAAAAGTGATTAAACATCATTTTTGCCAAATTTACGCACTAGAATCGGCTTTATTGTAATTGGTCAAATCCACCGTTTTTCTTTAAGGCAAACAAACCCACCAAAATTCCAAACCATCTTGTAAATAATCTAATAATGATTACAACACCAAAGGAAGTGGCAAGTTCAATACCATAATTTTCTAAAAATACTCCAAATGATCCTTCTACAACACCAGTTCCTAAAGGCAGAAAAGATACGAATCCTAGTACAATTGCACTACAATATGTTGGAATAATGTCTAGAATTTGGATTGTATTAATTCCATAAGCCTGCATTATGAAAAAGACTGTAACAGATTCGATTAACCAAAATGAAATGGACAACAAAGAAGAGATTATTACAGCTTTTCCACTAGTGGATTTTTTTATTGTATCATATGAATCCGTTAATGATTCACTAAACTTCGAAATAAATTTAATCTTGGATGTAAATTTTAAAAATCTAACAAATAGTTTTTTTGAGTTTGTTAAAATAAACAGTATGACCAAAACTGTACCAAAAATACCTCCAAAATACAAACTTATTTCAAAAAACAATCCGCCAAATATACACAGAGAAACTAGTCCGACTCCTGTGTAAATCCATTCAGATACAATTATTCCGCTAGATTTTGACCTTGAAATATCATATTTGTTTTTTAAAATTTGGACCTTTACAAAATCCCCAACCTCACCTGGAATAAATGATAATGCAAATCCTGAGATAAAAATTGAAAAACTAGATTTGACAGGAATATTGATTTCTACATTTTTTAGCAAGAAATGCCAGCGTAAAAAAATAAGAAACCAACAAACAAAAATCAACGAGAATATTATAGGCAAGAATTCCATCTTGAAATTTAATAATTTATCAAGAACTATACTAATATCTGAAAAAAACAAAAATGCAGAATATGCGCCTGCAAAACAAACAAGAACAATAACAAATTTGTTAATTAATTTCATAATCAGCTATTCCTTCATTAACAATCGCTTTGTTGCATCTGAATAAAATAATTGTTCTGGGTCATATTTTGTTTTTAATTCTAATATTTTTTTATATTCCGGATACATTTTTTCAAATGCCCATTTAGGTAGATATGCATGCTTTGAAATGTATACTTTACCATCAAATTCTAGGATTATATCTAACAATTCTTCTGAGTATTTCTCTTTATCTGGTTTTTTAAAATCTTTTAATGGAAAATTTATAGTAATTGATAATCCATCTTCAGCAAACGACAAGAATGATGAATCTTTTTTGTGCCGTTTGACCCCACAAATCCATGGCTCACGGTGATGACTTTGACTTGTAGTTATTAGTCTGGAAAATGCTTCAATTGAATGCTTTTTTGGAAATACAGTATGAAATTCTAAAAAACCATCAGGGTGGTATAGCAGGTTAATTTTTGGCTTTGCAGAGTGTGGATATTGAAATTCAGGGAATGGCATCACTGGTTTTTTTGGTTTTAATGAGTGATAATGAAATTTATTAAAAATACTACAAGTTCTATTTCCCCATACTGGTCTTACAAGTGACCAAAATGTTTCTGGAGAGAATAACCCAATTCGTGATTGTTGATAAAGTGATTTACTAGAATTACTAGAAGAATCAGATTCATCTAAATAATTTGAGACTTCCATAATTCCTCTTCCAAAAGAATTTCCTTTTGTAAATGGATCAATAACTCCATATGAAAAATCTGTCTCCTTTGCATCTAATGAATAGAATTTTTCTTCCCATTCACCCAGCGTTTTTATTTTAATCGAATTTGTTTGAAGCATATTTGATGGAATACGTCTTAGCTTCATTGTGACTTCTATTATAATTCCAAGAAATCCTAATCCTCCTACGACTCCATTAAAAATTTCAGAATTATGATTTATTTCAATAATATTTCCATCAGCAGTTAGTAATTTCAACGAAATTATATTTTGACTAAAATTTCCTTGGCTCCACGAATCTTTACCATGTGTGTTACTTGAAATCATTCCACCAATTCCATCGTTAACTGATCCAGATAATCCCACCAAATTCCAATTCTTTCCCAGTATTTTCCCTAACAGATCTCCTATACGAATTCCAGATTCTACAGTAATGATGCCTTTTCCCTCATCAAAATGTTTGATTGATTTTAAATCTGATGTGTCAATTAACAAATGATTTGAATTCATAAAAACATCTGTGTAGCTATTTCCACCTGCTTTGATAGCTATTTGCAAATTATGTTTTTTTGCAACATCAAGACATTCTTGTAATTCTGTAATATTTTTTGGTTTTATAACATACGCATTAACAGATTTGGTTAATCCCCAACAAGAAATGTTTGTAGGTTCAGGTAAATTCATAAAATTAACCATGAATGGTTTTAGAAAATTGTTTTGATATGAATTCTGTTATAATTTTTCGAATTCCAATATTAAACGCATCTTCAATACTATCAAAAAAATAATTAATTTCGTTGTCTTCCATAATTAAAGAGGGTGTAAACAAAAATGCAATTTCATCGGCATTACTAAATAATGCATAAATTTTTTTATGATGATACATCCAATCAGCTAATGAGGCAACAATTAATTTTGAAAGAAAATTTGTGTCTTTATTCATTTCAAGGGGTAATAATTTGAGTAATGTGGTTAGGAATGTTTTCTCTGTTTTAAGGAATATTCCATGTAATCCACCTGAACCTCTACACTCAATTATCTGATCTCCAAACCTCTCCATTAATTTCTCACAGCGAATTTTTGTGATTTTTTCAATTCTGAGACTTTTCTCTCTATAATTTTCTTCTTCCATAATGTTTATGGCATCTAATGCTGTAATGCATTCTTCACCCATTCCATTGTAAGTTGTTGTATGTAACGTTGCATCTCGAACATTTCCATATGCTTTCTTAAGAATAGGTTCTCTACAAACATAAGCTGAAATTGAAGATTTACCACCACCCAATGATTTTGATGTAGTTAGAATGTCAGGTATTACATCATGATCCATAAAGTTAAAGCGGTTACCAGTTTTGTACCACCCAACATAAATTTCATCAAAGATAAGAACAATGTTATTTTCATTACAGATTTTTTGAAGTTCTTGTAAGAACTCTGTGCTACAAGCTCTAATACTTCCTGCTGAAAATGGTTCTATGATTATTGCATAGATATCAGATTCTCCTGATGTTTTTCTAAAAGATGAGATTTTTTCCTTGACAGAATTAATATCATTAAATTTAAAACTATGAGTATCTGGAATGCTAGGATATTTGAAATGTACTTCTTTTGATGCAGTAATACTTGCTGAACCTAAAAGCTTTCCATGATAGGAAATATCTGAATGTAAAATTATTTTTCTACTTCCTTCATGATATTTGTATGCTAATTTAATAGCACCTTCAACTGCTTCTGCACCAGAATTACAAAAGAATGAAAAATTTAGATCACCAGGAAGAAGTTGAGCAATATTGTGACTTAGTGCTGCCATATACGGAGAAAAAATTGTCTTATGAATTTCCATACGTTTTTGCTTCTGAAATTCAATTCTTGTGTTTAAAATTCTAGGATTATTGTGACCATGTGATAAAACACCTATTCCACCAGTAGCGTCTAAAATTTTTTCATTATTTTTAGTATATATCCATACACCTTCTGCATGATCAATTACTTCTTGTCCTAGATCAAAAGTGCCAAAAAGGCGTTCTATTGCAGGATTAATATATTTTTTATATAATTCTCTTATTTCATGATTAGAAAATTTTCCACAATCTTCAACCTTGAAAAGTTTCTTGTCATCCAATTCTTTAATTGAGATAATTTTTCTCTAAATAAAGCCTTTCAGGATATATCTTAACTTGATGTATTCGTAGGCGTAAAATCAAGTTTCACTCTATTTTAAAATTTATAAAAAACTCCTATTTTATTGAATTTTTTCAACTTTTTCTCCATTTTTATTCCAAATTTTTTATATTTTATTTAAATAGATGAAAGACGTAATATATGTAATGCGTCAGGATATACAGACAATTGACTAACGCAGCGTGATTCCGCGAAACAGATAATCTGTCAAACGCTTAGTTCACAACAAAAGTGGTGACCAGAGAGGAAATCTCTCATTGTTTTGCCAAGGGGTCACGCCCACTTTATTCTTGAATAATATATACAGAAACAGTTCCCATAACATTTCCATAAGGATCAATTATCATTTTCACTTTTTCTATACCTGAAATTTCGAAGTATTTTTGGCCTCTATAATCCCATATATAATATTGCGAGATGTCTGTTTCAACTAATGTTCCAACAAGCTCAAAATTTTCAGAAAAGAAAGTATTATCACCAATAATTGAAATGTTTAATGTTTGAGGGCTATCACCATTTGGTACAAACCTAAAGTTGTAGTCACAGAATCTTTGGCAATTCTCATCACCGATTTCAAATAATTCTTCATAAGTTCCATTTTCTCCATATTTTGATTCAGACAGATTGACATGATACACATATTCAGAATCTGGATCAAGTTTGTTGTCTTTTGGCGAACTAATTACAACTATTGATATTACAATTACTGCAAGTCCAATTATTGCCAAATTTGATTTTTTCATATTTTTTGATATTTCCTAGTATCATTTAAGCACAATTTACTCGTAAAATTTGAAAATGGTCATAGAAATTTTATCAACTGTTAACCATTTTTCACACCTGAAATTAATAATCAATTCTTAAAGCGTGTTCATGGGTAGTTTTCAAGATAAGTGGTCCAGACCTCAAAAACAAGGATTTGCTGAAAGGATTACTGATACATTAAAGCCAAAAGGATCTTTAAAACCACGAGTAGAAGCTGCCGTAAAACGTCTTCAGGCTCAAATATCAAAAATGGATGGAATGGTTGAAAAACTAAAACAGAGAGACCAACAAATTTTTCAAAAAATAGTTGTTGCTACACAACAACATGACACATATTCTAGTAAGGTTTTATCAAACGAATTAGTTGAAGTTAGAAAAGTTAGCAAAATTTTAGGTAATGCAAAAATGGGATTAGAAAGAATTGAATTACGATTAACCACATTCCACGACCTAGGAGATACAGTTGTCACATTAATGCCAACAATTGGTCTCATGAACGGTCTCAAAGGTTCTCTTGTCAAATTTATGCCAGGAGCAGATCAGGAGATTGGAAGGATGACAGAAATGTTAGGTGGATTGATGAATGAAACATTTAGCAGCAGTGAAAATACATTTGGTGTAGAAGAATCTACCAATTCAGAATCAGATAAAATTCTCTCTGAAGCCGCTGCAGTTGCAGAATCACAGGCTGGAGATAAATTTCCTGACATGCCTATGATGGATCAAATAAACATGCCATCATCATCAACTGAATCAAAATTTATGTAAATTTTTTCTAAATATTACTAGTTTTATCACGTAATTCTCTAAAATTCTTTATTTTACTACTTTCATCCTCTACAATTTTATCAATATTAGATAATTTTTCTCTTAACCCTGCAATTAAACTTCCAACCTCATCTGCTTCATTTTCAACAGATGATCTCTTATCAGATAGATGCTTAATTCCTTGTGTTTCTTCATTGATATAATCACCAACTTTAATCAATTTTTCTTTAAGATTTTTGATATCTACAGATTCATCCTCAATTTCTTTTTCAAGAGATGTTCTCTTGTCTTTCAAATTAGATATCAACATGCCTACATAATCAACTGCTTCTTCTAATTTTGCTCTTTTATTCATCAATGAAGATATTCCGATATCATCTGAAGTTGTTGATGTGAAGTTGGTTTGAGTATCTGTTTGACCAGAATTATCGTTATATTGTTCCTGTGTTTCTTCAATTATTGATTCTTTATTTTCTTCATTCTCAACAGGTCTTTCAGCAACCATTTCTATGCCACCCTCCGAGTCTTCTTCTTTAAATTTATCAAATAATCCCGTCACGATTTCAAGTAAATAACCTCAAATAAAAACTTGAACAGATAAAAAATTTGGATTAAAAGTATAAGATATTTTTAATCATAACAAACTTCATATAGATTTCACTATCGGTTTCATACATGGCTTCAAAAGCAATCAGTTTTGGTGTTGGAATCCCAATGATGGTGGTTGGAGGTCTTATTGCATTATTATGGGCTCCTGCAGAGGTTGAATTAGGTTCTACGGTTGAATTTGTTGGAAGTTTAATTGGAATTTTAGGGGCTGTATTTTTAATCGCAGGTATTTTTTATAGAAAAGAAGTTCTAATATCATAGATCGAAATTTCATAAAATTACACGCTTAGAATTTCCACATCGTTTAAAGCATCCTACAAATCCAAAATAACCATGGATAATAAACGGGTAGAGAAAATAATTAGAGAATTAATCATTGAAATTGGCGAGGATCCAACTAGGGAAGGTCTTAAAGACACACCAGCAAGGATTGCCAAAGCCTATAAAGAAATATTCGAGGGTTATGATTCCAATTCTGAATTATCTGTACAATTTTCAGAGGATTCTGAAGTTGTTATTGCAAAAGACATACAGTTCTATTCCATGTGTGAACATCACATGTTGCCATTTTTTGGAAAAATTCAGATCGCCTACGCACCAAATGGTAGAGTATTTGGAATTTCAAAATTAGTACGATTAGTAGAAAAATATTCAAAAAGATTACAAATACAAGAAAGATTAACAAAAAATATTGCAGATGAATTGTATTCACATGGTGTAAAAGGTGTTGCAGTTATGGCAGAAGCTGAACATCTATGCATGAAAATGAGAGGTGTAAAAAATGATGCACGGGTTTTATCTTCTGCATTTAGAGGAATATATGAAAAACAGAACCAGAAAGAAGAAATTGTCAGAATTATCCAAAATCGTCCATTAGATCCTGTTTAAACACAAATCATCAAAAATAAATAATCAATAATTTTGAGTTATCTTATGACGTCACATGATAATATTCATATTCCAAAAGAATCTTGGCCACATTTTAGCTGGTTTTTAATTGAATTTGCACTTGTAATGGCAGTTGCACTAGTTATTGCATGGCAAACATCGCCAGTCTTTGAAGATTATGTTTTTTCATATGGATGGGATTGTGAACAATTATCACAAGAAACCAATTGTTCTGTTGCAGATGAAAAAACAATGGATCAAACAATGCTAAATTGGATTTTTTGGTCAATAGTAGGAGTTATTTTTGCTTGTTGGTATCTTCTTATTCGTAATTTTGTTTTCAAAAAGCCTATACTATAGATAACATTTTTTCTGAGATTTTTAATTAATGTATTTTGTTTCATCAATAATTTTTGTTTTTAGAAAAGCTTTCTTTCTGTTATTACATGATTCACACTTTCCACACTGTGATTTCAAGTTCAAATAACAACTCCACGTCTTGAAAATTTCTTTTCCTAGTACTTTATGACCAGTCTTAATCAGATCACTCTTTGAAATTCCTTCCGAATATGGAGACCAGATTTTGATATTTTTTCTAATCTTCTTTTTTATCCCATCAATTTCTCCTTGGTTCAACGCAGCCTCAAGTTTTCTTGTAAATTTTGGTCTGCAGTCAGGATATTGTGTATCTCCTTTTTGTGCGCCATATGCAACTAATTCTGCATTAAGAGTAAATGCCCATGCTGTTGCTATGGACAAAAAGACTGCATTTCGTATTGGAACTACAATGGAATATTCAAAGGTGCTAGGCATCTTTTTCTTTGTACTGGTTAGAACATTACTTTCACCATACAAGTTTTTCATAAAACCAATATCGAGAATTTTATGCTCTTTTAATTTTAGTAATTTTGCTATGCGTTTTGCAGCCTTTATTTCCTGAGACGCTCTTTGTCCATAAGCAAACGTAACTCCATACAACTGGTATCCTTTTTTCAAATATGACATCATGCATGCTGAATCTAAACCTCCACTTAGAATGATTACTGCTTTTTTCATTTTACTATTTTTACTATTTTAGGACCA
>Ga0257111_1001198_pt1 | contig 10542 bp, 19 predicted proteins | sample LP_taG_6_FD_191567 | JGI IMG/M metagenome (GOLD analysis project Ga0257111, IMG submission 191567) | Marine microbial communities from Northeast Subartic Pacific Ocean, Canada - LP_J_2015_P26_500m | ecosystem: Environmental > Aquatic > Marine > Oceanic | place: Canada: Northeast Subartic Pacific... | reverse complement strand
GGTTCTACTGGTTTAAACTTTTTTATTTCAGATGTAACTTTGCCAACCAGTTCTTTATCTATTCCTGAAATTTTTATTTTAGTATTTTTTTCAACCAAAACATTAATACCTTCGGGTATTTTGTATGATACATCATGGCTATAACCTATCTGTAAATTTAAAATATTCCCTTTCAAATTTGCTCTAAACCCTACGCCTGTTAATTCAAGTGTTTTATTATGGCCAGTTGAAACTCCAATAATAGCGCTATTTATAATACTTCTGGTAGTTCCCCACATTGCACTCGAATTATCATTTTTATTATTTTGTTTTAAGTTTATGCTACTGTCATCGCTAACAGTTGTAGTAAAAATTTTATCATTAATAGTTAATTCCCTTGAGCCTTTAGGGCCTGTCATAACTAATTTTCCGCTTTCAACTTTAACTTTTGTATCTTTCGGTATTGATATAGGTTTTTTTCCAAGTTTAGACATAAATATTAAAATACCCTACAAATTATTTCTCCACCAATTTTTTTTGATCTTGCATCATTATCTGTCATAATTCCTTTAGATGTAGATACTATTGCAATACCCAGCCCATTTTGGATTTTAGGTATACTGTCTGCTTTTGTATAAATTCTTCTACCTGGTTTAGATACTCTAGATATTTCCTTTATGACAGGAACACCATTATGATATTTCAAATCTACCAACAAAAATTTATTATCTTTTTCATTAGATGAAGGTTTGTAATCTGAAATATAACCCTCTCCTTTTAAAACATCTAAGATTCGTGCTCTAAGCTTAGAATTTGGAATACTAACTGTGTTTAGTGCTCTAAGTTGAGCATTCCGAATTCTTGTTATCATGTCTGCAATTGGATCTGTAAAACTCATAAATTCTCCTTAATTGTTTACCAGCTAGATTTAGTCATACCTGGAATTTTACCACTTGAAGCAAGTTCTCTGAGTGCAATTCTTGAAATTCTCAGTTTTCTGTATACACCATGAGGTCTACCAGTAATTTCACATCTATTCCTAATTCTTGTTCTAGCAGAGTTTCTTGGTATCTTTGAAAGTTTTAATTGCGCTTCAAATCGCTCTGTCAAAGGTAATTTTTTATTTTTAATAATTTTTTTAAGAGCTTCTCTTTTTTCCTTGAATCTTTTTACTAATTTAATTCTTTTTAAATTTTTTTGTATAGAACTAGTTTTTGCCATAAAATATTAATTAACTCCTTTTTTATTTTTTATCTTATTGAATGGAAAATTCATTGCTTTTAATAATGAAAAAGAAAATTTTTTGTTATTACCTGTAGTACAAAGAGTAATATCCATACCTCTAATACGATCTACTTTATCAAAATTTATTTCTGGGAATATTATGTGTTCTTTGATTCCAAATGTAAAATTTCCAAAGTTATCAAAACCACTTGCATTAAGACCTTCAAAATCCTTAATTCTTGGAAGAGCAATATTTACAAGCCTATCAATAAATTCATACATTCTATTTTTTCTAAGAGTGACCTTGACTCCAGCAGGCATTCCTTTTCTTGTTTTAAAATTAGATATAGATTTTTTAAATCTAGTAATTACTGGCAGTTGACCACTAATTAATGATACGTCCTCAACACAATTTTGAAGTATCTTTTTATCATTAGCATTCTGCCCAAGTCCCATGTTTAGAATCACCTTGGTGATTTTAGGAACCATAAGTTTGTTCTTTAGTGAAAATTCCCTTTGAATATCAGTAACAATTGTCTTTTCATAATATTCTTTTAATCTTGGTATCATTATTTTTTGCCTTTTTGTTCTACTTTTTTATCTAATTCTAAATTTTTTAAATTTGAAATATCAATAAAGCTTTCTTTAGAAATAATTCCACCTTTTTTTTCTTTAGTTGTCTTTTCATGTTTTTTTATGATGTTTATTCCTTTAATTTTAGCTTTATTTTGATCCCTAAGTATTTCTATTACTTCACCTTTCTTACCTTTATCTTTGCCACATAATATTTTTACCTGGTTGCCTTTTTTTATCATCTTTATAATACCTCCGGTGCAAGCGACATTATTTTTGTTTGTCCTTTGGCTCTTAATTCTCTAGTCACTGGTCCAAAAATTCTTGTTCCGATTGGCTCTCCCTTATCATCAATAATAACAACAGCATTATTATCGAATTTAACTGAACTCCCATCGTGTCTATGTATTGAATATTTTGTTCTTACAACAACAGCTTTTTGAACTGTTCCTTTTTTTACTTTTCCATTAGGAATAGCATCTTTGACACTAATCACTATATTATCACCAATAGAAGCATATCTCCTTTTAGAGCCACCCAATACCTTTATACATTCTACTCTTCTAGCTCCCGTATTATCGGCAACATTTAATTCTGTTTGAACTTGTATCATTTACTAATTACCTCCCATCTTTTTTTTTTTGAGAATGGTTTTGACTCAATTATTTTAACATTATCACCCATCTTGAATTTGTTATTTTCGTCGTGTGCATGGTATTTTTTTGATGAAGTCATAACTTTATCAAAAAAGGAGTGAGAAAATCTCCTTTTGACTAAAACAACAACAGTTTTATTGTTTTTATCTTTAATTACTTTTCCTTTTAATATTTTTTTAGTCATTTCAATTTTTATTATTTAGTTTAGTTAATAATTTAGCTACATCTTTTTTAATCGTCGAAACCTTAGCAGTATCCTCTAATTGACCATTAACTTTCCTAAATCTAAAATTAAACAAATCTTTTTTTAAACTACTAACTTTATTTTTTAATTCATCTTTGCTCAATTTATTGATCTCTTTGTTTTTCATCTATTAAAACCTCTTCACAAACTTTGTTTTTATCGGTAATTTTGTCGAAGCTTTATATAAAGCTTCTTTAGCAACTTCTTCACTAACTCCATCAACTTCAAAAATAATTCTACCAGGTTTAACTCTACACGCCCAATACTCAGGTGCTCCTTTACCTTTGCCCATTCTTACTTCCGTCGGTTTTTTTGATACCGGAATATTTGGAAAAATTCTTAACCATACTTTTCCAGTTCTTTTCATGTATCTTGTTAAAGCAACTCTTGCCGCCTCAATTTGTTTAGATATGATTCTATCTGGTTCCATAGCTCTTAAGCCATAAGTTCCATAATTAAGTAATGCTCCTCGCGTAGCACGACCATGGATTCTTCCCTTATGTGCCTTTCTATATTTTGTTCTTGTTGGTTGTAGCATTTTTCATATCCTTGTTGTTTATATTTAATTTTTCATTAAAAACTTCTCCTTTATAAATCCAAACTTTTACTCCTATTATTCCATAAGATGTTAGAGCTTCTGCTTCAGCATAGTCTACTACCGCTCTAAAAGTATGAAGTGGTACGCTTCCTTCTCTAAGCCACTCTGTTCTTGCTATTTCATGTCCGGCCAATCTTCCGCTTAAACAAACTCTGATTCCTTTCGCTCCTAATCTCAACGCTGATTGTATAGCTCTCTTCATTGTTTTTCTGAAAGCTATTCTTTTTACTAACTGTTGAGCAATATTTTCTGCAACTAGATATGCGTTTAATTCTGGTCTTTTTACTTCTTTAATATTTAAGTGTACTTCAGTATTTGAAATTTTTGATAAATTTTTTTTTATTTTTTCAATATCAGAACCTTTTTTACCGATTACAAACCCTGGCCTAGATGTATAAATTGAAATAATGCATTTTTTTGACGTTCTTTCTATTAGAACTTGTGAAACTCCTGAGTTTACAACATTTTTCTTCACATATTCTCTAATTTTATAATCTTCTATTAATAATTTTCCATACTCACGTTTTTTTGAAAACCATATAGAGTCCCAACCTCTATTTATTCCAAGCCTAAATCCTATAGGATTAACTTTTTGACCCATGAGATGCCTCTTTTTTGTTAATATTTTCTGAAAGAATTATAGTAAGATTAGAGTACGGTTTTTTAATGCCACTTGCTCTACCCTTTGCTCTAGGTCTAAATCTTTTTAAAACTAATGATTTGCCAACATAAGCTTCCTTAACATACAAATTATCAATATCATATTGATTGTTATTTTCAGCGTTAGCTACTGCTGACTGAACTGTTTTTTTAATATCACGAGCAATTCTTTGTCTTGCAAACGATAAATCTCTTATAACTATATCAGCTTTTTTTCCTCTTATATTTTTTAGTAAAAGGTTAATTTTTCTTGGGCTTGACCTAACATTTTTATTTATTGCTTTTACTATATTTTTATTTTTTTGCATCTCTTGTTCCTTCTTTTGCTTTAGCTGCTACAGCTGGTTTTGCTGCTACTTTTGCGGATGATTCTGTTGCTGCTGTTTGCGCAGCTTTTTTATCTGCTGGAGTATGACCATGAAATTGTCTTGTTGGAGAAAATTCACCTAATTTATGTCCAACCATTTCTTCGGATATCTTAATAGGAATAAATTTTTTTCCATTATGAATTAAAAAACTTATTCCAATAAATTCAGGAATTATTGTTGATTTTCTTGACCATGTTTTTATAGGCTTTGGATTGCTTTGTGCTTTTTCTTTTTCAACCTTTTTTAATAGGCTTGGGTCAACAAAAGGTCCTTTCCATACTGATCTAGCCATAAATTATCTTCTCTTCTTTCTTCTTGTAATTATATATTTATTAGTTCTCTTGTTGCTTCTTGTTTTAAGTCCTTTAGCTGATTGACCCCAAGGAGATACAGGACTCCTTCCACCAGAAGTTTTTCCTTCGCCGCCTCCGTGTGGGTGGTCGACTGGATTCATCGCAACACCTCTAGTTTGTGGTCTTTTACCTTTCCATCTGTTTCTTCCAGCTTTTCCTATTTTAATATTTTGATGATCACTATTAGAAACTATACCTATTGTAGCTCTTGCAGTGCTAATGACTTTTCTGATTTCACCTGACTTTAACTTAATTATACAATAGTTGTCGTCCATGCCAGATATTTGAGCGGAAGAACCAGCTGATCTTGCCATTTTTCCACCGCCATTAGGAGAAAGTTCAATATTATGTATATCCGTTCCAGCAGGAATATCTGATAAAGGCATACAATTACCTATTTCAATTTTTTTACTTCTGCCAGAGACAATTTCATCTCCCACTTTAATCTTATTTGGAGCAAGTATATAATTCATTGATCCATCTTCATACTTGATTAAAGCTACATGTGCAGATCTATTTGGATCATATTCTATTCTTTCAATTTTTGCTTTTATATCATCTTTTTTTCTATAAAAATCTATTTCTCTATATTTGTTCTTATGACCAGCACCTTTATGTCGCGAAGTAATTCTACCTAAATTGTTTCTCCCACCAGTAGAATGCTTTCCAATAGTAAGAGATTTTAATGGTTTTCCTTTCCATAAATTTTTTCTATCTACTAATACGGTGCCTCTAGTTGATTTTGTATAAGATTTAAAAGTTTTTAATGACATAAAATTAAATACCTGTTGCTAGATCAATGCTCTGGCCCTTTTTAAGTGTTATAATTGCTTTTTTATATCCTGGCTTAAAGGATTTTTTATTTTTAACTAATTTAACTTTTCCCTTCATGTTTATGGTATTAATTTTAATTACATTGACTTTAAAAATTTTTTCAATATTTTTTTTTATTGTTTTTTTGTTAGCACTTTTATCAACCTTAAAAACAATTTTATTGAATTCTGATAATGAAGTTGATTTTTCAGTAACATTAGGTGAAATAATTGTATCTAAATAGTGGATTTTCATTTCGAAACTCTTTCTTGAAAATTTTTAATTGACGAAGTAGTAAATACTACATTTTTATATTTTAAAATGTCATAAACATTTGCGCCCTCCTGATCAATTACTTTTAGATTGGGAATATTTCTTGCAGATTTAAATATTTTTGATTTTGAATCTTTATCGGTAATTATGAGAGAATCTTTTAGGTTGTTCTTTTCTAAAAATTGATTAAATGTTTTAGTTTTCTTTATTTCATTTTTGAAATCATTAACTACGAAAAGGGATTTGAGTTTATTTTTTTGCGATAGAATATGAAACAAACCAAGAGTTCTAACTTTTTTATTAATTTTCTTTACTTTATAAACTGCACCTTTAGGACCATGCGCTACACCTCCTCCAACAAAAATAGGTGCTTTTCTACTACTATGTCTGGCTCCACCAGTTCCTTTTTGTGCATATATTTTTGCTGTTGAACCTTTCACTTCGCCTCTTTGTTTTGTTTTTGCTGTTCTTGGTTTGAAATGATTTTGTTGCCAGTATACTAATGATTGAATAATACTTTTATTTGGCTTTAATGAAAAAATCTTGTCAGACAATTCAATGTCACTATCTGTATTTCCATCAATATTTATAACTTTCACTTTCATTTTACTTTTTAACTCCTTTGCTGCCTGGCTGCTTTGCAGGTTCATCTTTTTTTTCTGAAGTTTTTTTGGTCTTCATTTTGTTTTTTTCAGGAGTAACCAGATTTAATGCTTGTATTTTTTTATTCTTTTCTAAACTTGTTATCCTTTTGATCTTTTTCACATTCTTTTGAATTAGTACCATTGAATTTTTTGATCCCGGAACTGAACCTTTAACAAAAATAAGATTATTTTCTAAATCAGATTTTATTATCTCAAGATTTTGAATAGTTCTAAATTTATTCCCCATATGGCCGGCCATCTTTTTTCCTTTAAAAACTCTGCCTGGATCTTGGTTTTGACCAGTCGATCCACCAGATCTATGAGATACTGAAACACCATGTGAAGCTCTGAGTCCAGAAAAATTATGTCTTTTCATAACACCTGCAAAACCTTTACCTATAGTTTTGGATTTAATATCAACAAATTTTTCATCTTTAAACAATTCTAGACCAATTTCATTTCCTTCTTTGTATTCAGATATATTGCTAACTCTAAATTCCTTTAAAAATTTTCTTGGTTCTGTAGATTTTTTAACAAAAAAACCTTTCATTTGTTTATTTAATTTTGAGCTTTTGATTTTACCAAAACCAACTTGTATGGCATCATATCCTCTTTTTTCTTTCGTAAAGACATTTATTATTCTTCCTTTTTCAATGGATAAAATAGTAACAGGTATTGATAATCCTGAATCCATAAATTCTCTACTCATTCCAATCTTTTTTCCTATTAATCCAATCGTCATATGATTTCTATAATTTTATCTCTATATCCACACCTGAAGCTAAATCAAGCTTCATAAGAGCTTCAACGGTTTGTGGTGTTGGTTCTAATATATCAATTAATCTTTTGTGTGTTCTTGTTTCAAATTGTTCTCTACTTTTTTTATCTATATGCGGTGATCTTAAAACCGTAAATATTTCTTTTTTTGTAGGCAGTGGAATTGGACCTCTTACTTGGGCGCCAGTTCTTTTTGCAGTATTAATTATTTCCACAGTAGATAAATCCAATATCTTATTATCATAGGCTCTGAGATGTATTCTTATATTGTTTTTATCCATAAAATTATGCCAGTTTTTTAGTTACTTCATCCTGAACATTTTGAGGAACTTTTTCATAATGATCAAAAAACATTGAATATTGAGCTCTACCTTGTGACATTGATCGTAGATTATTTATATAACCAAACATATTAGCTAATGGCACCATTGCGCTAATAACCGTAGCATTACCTCTTTTATCAGTTGTTGAAACTTGTCCTCTTCTACTATTTAAGTCACCAATAACATCTCCCATATAATCTTCAGGGGTTACTACTTCTACTCTCATCATTGGTTCTAAAAGTTTTAGTGAAGCTTTAGTACAAGCTTCTTTAAAACAAAATCTTGATGCTATTTCAAAAGCTAGAACACTTGAGTCCACATCATGGTGTAAACCATCCACTATTGTAACTTTATAATCGATTAGAGGAAAACCAGCCAAAATACCACTATCAGCAACACTTTCTATTCCTTTTTCAACTCCAGGAATAAATTCTTTAGGAATGGATCCTCCTTTTATCTTATTATCAATTTCCCTACCTTTACCAGGGGGCAATGGTTCAACATTTAATTCTACTTTCGCAAACTGTCCGGCTCCACCACTTTGTTTTTTATGTATGTATGTATTTGAAACAGATCTTAAAATTGTCTCCCTATATGCAACTTGTGGAGCGCCAATATTAGCTTCTACCTTAAATTCTCTTTTCATTCTATCAACAATAATATCAAGATGAAGCTCACCCATACCTTTAATTATTGTTTGCCCTGATTCTTCGTCTGATGTTACTCTAAAAGAAGGATCTTCTCTTGCTAATCTTCCTAAAGCTTCTCCCATTTTTTCCTGATCTCCTTTAGTTTTAGGTTCAACTGCAATTTCAAGAACTGGATCTGGGAAATCCATAGGTTCTAAAACAATAGGATTATCTTCATCAGATAATGTGTGACCTGTTATTGTATATTTTAGTCCAGCTAAAGCCACAATATCACCAGTATGAGCCTCTTTAACATCCTCTCTGCTGTTTGCGTGCATTAATAACATTCTGCCAACTCTTTCCTCTTTATCTTTAGTAGTATTATAAATTCCAGTAGCTGCTTTTAGTGTACCAGAATATATTCTTATAAATGTTAGAGTCCCAACAAAAGGGTCAGTAGCAACTTTAAAAGCCAAAGCTGAAAAGGATTCATTGTCTTCAAATTTTCTCTCTATCTCCTCTTTAGAATCGGGCTTAGTACCTTTGATAGAACCAATATCTATAGGGCTTGGTAAAAAATCTACAACTGCATCTAGCAAAGGTTGCACGCCTTTATTTTTGAAAGCAGATCCAGTCATCACAGGAACAAAATCGAATTTTAAACAACCTTTTCTAACACAAGATATAAGATCTGCTTCCGATATTTTTTTTCCATTTAAATAATCTTCCATTAATTTTTCATCTTGTTCTACTGCAGTTTCAACTAATTCTTTTCTATATTTTTCTGATTGTGTTTTTAAATCCGAAGGTATTTCAACATATTCGAATTCTGCTCCTAGTTTTTCTTCTTTCCATAAAACAGCTTTCATTTTAATCAAATCAACTACTCCCTTGAATGAATCCTCTATGCCTACAGGTAGCTGCATTACTAATGGTTTAGCCCCAAGTCTATCTTTAATCATTTCAACGCACATAAAAAAATCTGCGCCAGTTCTATCCAATTTATTTATAAAACAAACTCTAGGAACTTTATATTTGTCTGCTTGTCTCCAAACAGTCTCTGATTGAGGTTCAACTCCTGCTACACCATCAAAAACAGCAACCGCGCCATCTAAAACTTTTAAAGATCTTTCAACCTCAATGGTAAAATCAACATGTCCGGGAGTATCAATAATATTAATTCTATGTTCTCTCCAAAAACATGTGGTAGCAGCAGATGTTATTGTAATTCCTCTTTCCTGTTCCTGCTCCATCCAATCCATAGTCGCTGCACCATCATGTACCTCACCGATTTTATGGCTCTTGCCAGTATAATATAAAATTCTTTCAGTAGTTGTTGTTTTTCCTGCATCTATGTGGGCCATGATGCCAATATTTCTATATTTTTCTAAAGTATGAGTTCTTACCATTTTACCACCTGAAATGCGCAAATGCTTTGTTTGACTCTGCCATTCTATGAACATCTTCACGTTTTTTTATAGCTAAACCCTTTTTTTGATAAGCGTCCATGAGTTCATTAATTAATTTTTCTGCCATTGTTTTGTTTTTTCTTTTTCTTGTTGCATCTAAAAGCCAACGTAGAGCTAAAGTCTGAGATCTTTTTACTTTAACTTCAACTGGAACCTGATACGTGGCTCCACCGACTCTTCTTGACCTAACTTCTAAATTTGGACGAATATTATTTACAGCTTCATTAAAAATTTTTATAGGATCTTCTTTAGTTTTTGTCTTTATTCTATCCAAAGCTAAATATATTATTTTTTCTGCGGTAGTTTTTTTTCCATCGTACATTAAAAAATTTATAAATTTAGATAATATTAATGATCCGTATTTTGAATCAGGGTAAAATATTTTTTTTGGGGCTTGTTTTTTTCTAGACATATTATTATTTTGGTTTTTTTGCTCCGTATTTAGATCTTTGTTGTTTTCTAGCTGTAACTCCTTGAGTATCTAAATTACCCCTCAATATATGATAGCGTACACCTGGTAAATCCTTTACTCGACCTCCCCTTATTAAAACTACAGAATGTTCTTGTAAGTTGTGCCCTTCTCCAGGAATATAACATGTGACTTCATGACCATTTGATAATCTAACTCTAGCAACTTTTCTTAAAGCAGAGTTAGGTTTTTTGGGTGTCGTTGTATAAACTTTTGTACAAACGCCTCTTTTCTGAGGCGATCTTTCTAAAGCCGGAACTTTACTTCTAAGTTTTGGTTTTACTCTCGACCTTTTAATCAACTGATTAATAGTTGGCATAATATTTATATTTTATAAAATGATGGATGAAGTAACGATTTACTAAAAGAAATTAACTTTTTAGTTAGTGTTTAAGGTAAAATACCACCTTACTTCTAACCATCAAAATTGCGCTAAACTACTAATTGAAAAGTTGAAAGTCAACAAACAAATAGTAAAATTTGCCTTGAT
>Ga0257111_1001195_pt1 | contig 10552 bp, 7 predicted proteins | sample LP_taG_6_FD_191567 | JGI IMG/M metagenome (GOLD analysis project Ga0257111, IMG submission 191567) | Marine microbial communities from Northeast Subartic Pacific Ocean, Canada - LP_J_2015_P26_500m | ecosystem: Environmental > Aquatic > Marine > Oceanic | place: Canada: Northeast Subartic Pacific... | reverse complement strand
AAATTACAGAAGAACCTAAAATTACAGAAGAACCTAAAATTACAGAAGAACCTAAAATTACAGAAGAACCTAAAATTACAGAAGAACCTAAAATTATAGAAGAACCTAAAATTATAGAAGAACCTAAAATTACAGAAGAACCTAAAATTACAGAAGAACCTAAAATTACAGAAGAACCTAAAATTACAGAAGAACCTAAAATTACAGAAGAACCTAAAATTACAGAAGAACCTAAAATTACAGAAGAACCTAAAACAGAAAAAAATGATAAGGCAAAATACATTTCACCTAAATATTCTGAAACACGAAGCATAATTCCAGTTGGTAAAAAACCAATCATGACATATGTTAACTCAACACTGACTCAACTTTCATTATTACCACTTGTCACTATTACAGCACGCGGAAAAAGTATCACTACAGCAGTTGATGTATCTCAGTTCATCTTAAAACGAATGAGTTCTGTAGGTTACAAAATTAATGATGTACGAATCTTATCAAATTTATTGGAATCAAACGATGGTAAGAAACGTAATGTCTCATCCATAGAAATTGATATAGCAAGAATTTGATTCTAAATTTGTAAAAGAAAATCAATGCCAAAATAAATCAGTAATATACTTAACTAATAATTATAATCTTGTAGTTTTTGTTTGAAAGTATATTTTTTGCTTTTGATGCAAATGCTGCAACAGCAAAAAGCCAAACATAATCCATCCATATATGAAAAAGGAAAAGTATGAGAATTCCAGTGATTCCCCATAACTCAATTGATTCTCTTATTAGGATAATGCCTATAGTTAACCACCAAATTAAGAAAAATGGGTTTAGTGCGCTAAGAAAAATTCCTGCCAAAAATGGATTTTTACTTGGGTTTCTTTTTGTTCTAACATTCTTACTAAGAATAGATTTTATTTGAAATCCAGCAAAGCCAAATAATCCTATTGCACCAATTAACGTAATGAGAACTCTGTAATCAGGAAATATTTCTAATGATATAGTTCCTATACCTAACATAACAATTAATGGTAATTCCACAATCGTGTGACCCATTGCAATTTTGAGTCCAGATATCTTGCCCTCTTTTAATCCATAAACAATATTTGCTGCAAATAATGGACTTGGTGACATCACACCTGATGATGATATAGCAATGACCATCACAGCAAAAGGAAAAAGTACTTCCATTTACTTATTAATCAAATTACTGGTAAAAATATTAACGATACATATTATCACTCAAGTCTTTTGTATCAGTTTCCGCCTGTTTAATTTGTTGCTCTATAATTTTAGACTCCTTTTCTATTTTATCAAGATTACATGAAACACCTGGAACCAATTTAGATAATGTATTACAAAGGTTTGACGTTGCCTGAAAATCTGGAAACTCTTTATCTGATGACACTAAAAGCACAATAACATCCATTCCTCTTAGCATTCCTTCGTTTAACAAAACTCCAGATATACCAGGGACCGTTGCATTTTCTACAACTGTTATTCCTGCACTAACTAATCTTCCTCTAGCACTACCTGTTGATGCAACACCAAAAATTTTTGTTCCCGTTGTGCCCTTAACTGTTATACTGCTTATAATTACAGAAGCTTTTTTGCTTTCTAACCAATCCAGCATTAATCTAGCGGCTGATCTATGTAGTGTTACATCAAGTGTCAAATATGAGGAAAAGATTGCAACATTAAGATCGTTATTAACAAAAATCCTTGCAGGATAATTTGGTTGTCCATTTTTTATTATTGATATAGGAGGAAATTTTTCTGAATCTATTATTCCACCTAGTTCAAAACTACTAGTGTTAATCATAGATTCAGTAGCAATTGCACTTGTTATACCGGATGATGGAAATCCATTAATTATTACACCACCCTCTATACTTATCTTGTTGATCTCTTTGATATGTATCTCGTTTGTCATTAACTACTAATTCAAATCACTCAATAAAAAATCTTCAGTGATTTTACGAAGAAAGATTTAAACCATTAACAACTTAAAAAAATCTTAAATGGTTGAGAAAATCAAAGTAGCCTTAGTTGGCTTAGGAAATTGTTTTTCAGGGTTAATCCAGGGAATCGAATATTATCGTAAAAACCCTTCTCAACAAGTTATTGGCATAATACATGAAAAACTACGTGATTACTCTATATATGATATAGATTTTGTTGCAGGATTTGATGTAGCCGAAAATAAAATTGGAAAGGGAGTGAATGAGGCAATATATGAGTCACCTAATATGGTTGACTGGATCGACAGAAATGACATGCCAAAAACTAACAGTAAGGTGTATGAGAGCCCTGCTTTAGACGGTGTTGGAATATGGGTTGAAAATAAAGTAAAGCCGATTCAGAGTGGCAAATCTCAATCTGAATTAGAAAGTGAAATTAAGAATGTTCTAAAAGAGACTGGAGTAGAAATAATTGTTTCATATTTACCAGTTGGTTCTGAAAAAGCTACACAGTTTTGGGCAAATATTTGTCTTGAAACAAATACGGCCTTTGTTAACTGTATGCCAGCGTTCATTGCATCTGACAATGCGTGGGCACAAAAATTCAAAGAAAAAAACATCCCAATAATTGGTGATGATATAAAGGGTCAGGTTGGTGCTACCATAGTACATCGAACTTTAGCAAGACTATGTGACGAACGTGGAACAAAGATTGAAAAAACATATCAAATCAACGTTGGAGGTAACACAGATTTCTTGAATATGAAAGAACAAGAAAGATTGGTAAGCAAAAGAATTTCTAAAACTGAGAGTGTTCAAAGTCAACTAACTGATAGACTTGACGATGATCAAATTTATGTTGGCCCCTCTGATTTTATACCATTTTTAGGAAATACAAAACTCATGTTTATGAGAATTGAGGGTAGACAGTGGGCTAATATTCCATATAATATGGAAGTAAGACTGGAAGTTGATGATAAAGCAAATTCTGCAGGAATAGTTATCGATGCAATAAGATTAGCAAAAATTGCCTTAGACAGAGGTATGGGAGGACCTATCATACCTGCAAGCGCATATTTAATGAAGCACCCAATAGAACAAATGACTGACCCAGTAGCTAAAACTGAACTTGAGAAATTTGTTAGTGGTGACTAGGTCTAAAAATTTAATAACATTACAAAGTTTGTTAGTCAAGTCAACTAAACTTGTTCGGTTTGATTATGCAACGGATCTAAAAATAATCTTTATTGGTTCATATTAAAAAAGTCGAAATTTTTGGTTTCAAGTCATTTGGATTTAAAAACACCATAGTTGATTTTGAACCAGGTTTAATATCTATCTCTGGACCAAATGGTTCTGGAAAAAGTAACATTCTAGATGCCATAACTTTTGCACTAGGTGAAAATAAGCCAACTGTGATGCGTGCACCTAGTTTACGTGCATTAATGCATGATATTGAGGGTGCAGCAAGACGTGGACCCAAACTGGCAAGAACGAGTGTTCATTTTGATAACACAGATAGATCAATTCCAGTAGATTCTGATTCTGTTACAATCACTAGAGAAATGAGTGAAAAGGGTGAAAATAGCTACTATTTGAACAAAAACAAGGTTTTACGAAACAAAATCCTCGATTTGATGAATCTTGCAAATGCAGGACTAAACCAGATTAATAACGTTCAGCAAGGAACTGTTCAAAGAATTTCTGAGATGAACGGTGAAGAAAAAAGGCAAGTAATTGAGGATTTAATTGGATTATCTGACTTTGACGAAAAGAAAAGGGATGCCGAAAAACAATTAACAATTGCTGATCAAAAGCTTGCAATTGCATTAGCTAAAATGGGTGAGGTTAAAAAAAGAATAGATGAGTTAGAAGAAGATAGGAACAATAAATTACGATATGACCTAATCGAGCGTGAATTAAACCGTTATAGAGCAATTTCAGCAGCAAGTAATTTGAAATCAATAGTAGAGCAAAAATTCTCAAAACAAAAAACCGTGAATTCTCTAAATTCTGAAAAAAAACATTTTGATCTAGAAAGAACTGCGATACGTAAACAGCGTACAGATATTCAAAAGGAGAAAGATGATTTTATGGGTGAAGTAAATAGATACAATCAAACTAAATCCCAAATTGAGACAGATCTAAGTGTTTTTCAACAAACTTTTGACACTGCTAAAAGTAACATAATTACAAGTGACAAGCGTTTAACATTCATCAATACACGTTTACCTGAATTAACTGAATCACTAAAAGTATTCAACGACAAGCATGAATCACTTGAATCACAAATAATTGTTCTAAAAGAAAAAATTATAATCCTTCGTGAAAAAAGAGGATTACTTGATGATGAATCAAGAATAACGAGTTCAAAAAGAAGTGACGTGTTAAAAAAACAATCTCATATATCAACTCAAAAACATGATATTGATAACAAAATTGAAAAATTAACTAGTAAAAGAAATCACACTAAATTATTAGTTGGAAAACTTGACAGTGATATTGTAGACATAGATGAAAAAATTACATCAAACAAACTTAAGCAGGACAACCATTCATTAAATCTTGAATTATTACAGAAACAAAGAATAAAACTAGAGCGTGCAATCTCTAATCATAAACAAGGCATAGATGAAATTACTAATAGACTAAAAAACTTCACTCTAAAGAAATCTGCTATTGAAAAAAACATTCATGAAATTACAGAACTTATCAATGCATCATCAAAGGGTGCTGATAAATATGAAACCAAAATAAAATTTGTAAAAGGAATAATGCACGAAGATTATTCAATATCTAAATTAAAACATAATTCTGACAATCTAGGAATTGAGGGATTAGTATATGAGATACTCAGATGGGATAAAAAACACGAACGTGCGATTATGGCAGTTTGTGCAGACTGGATTAAAGCAGTAGTTGTGCAAGATTTCTCTACACTTGTTTCACTTGCAGAATTTGTACAAGAAAAGAAGTTGCCAAAGCTCAAAATAATACCATTACAATCAATTCCCGATTTTAAAGCAGAATTACCAAACGATTCTGATGTGATTGGTTTGTTATCTGATCATGTTTCATGTGATGAGAAATTTAAAAAACTAAAAACTCTTCTATTTGGAAACGTAATTTTATCCAAATCAAGGAACTCAGCAATTCGTTTATCACAATTAGGATTTAAGACGATTACACTAGAAGGAGAGTTCTTTGAGGCAAAAAATACTTCACTTGTAATAGACACTAATTCAAAAATTTCAAAATTAACTAAAATTATTAATATGAGTGATTCCGTTGATGGCCTACAATCAATGATTTTATCATTGCGTAATACACTTCAAAAAAAGAAAAACACTGTCAAAAAATATGATGATTATATCAAATCACATGAAAAACGATTATCAATGTCTGTAAGTGGTATGACTGTAGCAAATAATAGTAATTCAGATTTAAAGAAAAACATTATTGCTGCTAAAGAAACTTTTACACAGTTTACATCAAGGAATATTCATTTAGCAAGAAAAAAAGAAAGACTTGCAAGAGAATTTATCACACAAAATTCACAATTAGAATCAATTGAATCACAGATAAAATTAGTAAAAGAAAATTATGCTGATCCACAAATGGACAGTCTTGCAAACGAGTTAACTTTGTTAAATAATAAACTTGTTAATCAAGAAGATACTGCAAGACCTATGAAAGCAGAGTTACAGGAAAATCAGGATAAACTTGCAACACTAATGGCCGATAATACAAGAAATACAAGCGAAAAAAATACAGCACGACATGACTACTCTACACTAAATCAGGAAAAATATACACTGGAAGTTGGAACAAGACGATCTGAAAAAGAAAAAGAAGATGCAAATAATGAATTAGTCAAATTACGTGAAAAAGAACAGGAGTTGATTACTACTTCTGGTACATCTGTTGAAAAACAACAAGAATTTGATTTAGATCTTGAAAAATTACGAGATAAAATTGATGATTTTACAAAGAAAATTGGAAGTCATGAAAGAAAATCAGATAGTTTTGATCGTGATATATCTGATTTAGAACAACGTGAGTCAAAAATTAAGTCATTATTACAAAAATTTGGTTACGATGAAACAATTGATGTTTTTGATGTAGAATCAATTGTTCAATCGTTAGAAAAGGAGCAGGATCGTATGAGATTATCATTGAATTCAGGCTCACCATTACAGTATGTCCAGATATCACAAGGTTACAAAACATCCTCAGATCACAAAAATACACTTCAAGAAGAACGAAATACAATTGTTGCATTCATAGAATCTGTTGAAAAAGATAAAAGGCAAACATTCTTGGATGCATTTGACATTGTCGATAAGCAAGTTCGTGATGCATTTTCAAAGATGACAGGAGGTAATGCATGGTTAGAATTAGAAAATGAGGATGATATTTTTGCATCTGGCTTAAATTATATATTGCAATTCCCAAATAAACCAAAACGAGAATCAACATCAATAAGTGGCGGAGAAAAATCATTAGCCGCAACTGTATTTGTTTTGGCATTGCAGAAACTAAACCCATCTCCATTTTACATGTTTGATGAGGTTGATGCTCACCTTGATGCGCCAAATGCTGAAAAACTATCAAAAATTATTAAGGAACGTTCACAAGGAAGCCAATTCATTATGGTATCACTAAAAGATTCTGTTGTAGAAAAAGCAAGATTGATTTACGGTGTATTTCCAAAGCATGGTGTATCAAATGTTATAAAATATAAAGATAAACACATGTTAAGCTTCCAAGAAGAATCATCCATTACAACTTAAAATTAATTATCTATTCACCATTAATTTTTTTCTCTCTGTACAGATTTTCATGATCTGGTTCAGATATTGCTTCAATTAGTGATTTTGTGTATTGATGTACTGGTTTTGTTAGTACATCATTGATATCACCACGCTCAACGATTTTTCCTGCATTTAAAATAATTATTTTATCAGCAAAATATTTTGCAGTTGCAAGATCATGTGTTATATAAATAAATGATATTTTGTTTTTATTTTTGAGTTCGTTCATAAGTTCTAAAATCTCTGCACGTATTGATACATCTAACATAGAAACTGGTTCATCAGCTATTATCATCTTTGGTTTTACCACAAGCGCTCTTGCAATTACAACTCTTTGTCGTTGACCACCTGATAGCATATGAGGATATTTTTTAGAAATATCTTGTGCTGGTTCTAATCGTACTTGTCGTAATGCATCTAAAACAATTTCATTTCGTGATTTTTTATCTCCTATACCATGAATTTCTAATGGCTCATTAATTATATCCAATACTCTCATTCTTGGATTAATTGAGTCATATGGATCTTGGTACACCATCTGGCATTGCATTCTAAATTTTTTCAGTTTTAACACATCATTAGTTATTTCATCATCTTTGAAGAAAATTTTTCCCGAGTCAGGTATAATTGCCCTAAGAATTAGTTTTGCAATAGTAGACTTGCCAGAACCAGATTGACCGGCAATAGCCAATATTTCATCCTCTTTCAATGAAAAACTAACGTTTTTTACAGCTACTGTTGTATCTGATTTTGACTGTAAAAAGCTCTTTTTAGTAAAAGTTTTGGTCAAATTTTCAACTCTCAGAATTTCAGTCATTAATCAATATGATAGAAACTCGTATATCAAATATTCAGTACTATGAAAAAAATATTGAGAAGAAATTTATTCAATTAAAAAACCGATTTTGAGATATGAGCACAAAATATGTCCAGAAAATATCCGAATATCAAAGAATTACAATACAAGACAATTTAGAGTATTTCAGATCTAATCATATAAAAAAGCAGAAAACATTTGCAGATGAAATTGCATTTTCATTGAAGCATGAACCAAAATTCATTAGTCCAAAATATTTCTATGATAATTTGGGTTCTCAGTTGTTTGATAAGATTTGCCAACTTCCAGAATATTATCCATACAATTGTGAATCATCAATTCTCAAAAATATTGCAAAGAATCTCAGATTATATCTTCCTCATAATGTCCGATTAGTTGAACTAGGAAGCGGTTCATCTACTAAAACCAGACTTCTTATTGATGCATTATTCCATTTTCAAAAACAGGTCGAGTATTTTCCTATTGATATATCTGATATCTTAATTGATGGTGCAAAAGAACTTTGTAGATACTATAAAAATCTCAAAATTATAGGCATAATCGATACATACGAAAACGGTTTAGATTTCATAGAGCATTATGACGATAAACCAAACTTAATAACATTCCTTGGCTCAAGTTTTGGAAATTTCAGTGAGCAGGATGGAAATGATTTTTTGAAAAAAATCCATGATCTAATGAAGTCGTCAGATTATTTTCTCATAGGTCTTGATATGAAAAAAGATAACGATGTTCTGTTTAAGGCATATAATGATACTAAAGATCTCACTGCAAAATTTAATTTAAATGTTTTAGAAAGAATAAACAAGGAGTTAGACGCTGACTTTAAGACTTCACAATTTGCGCATAAGGCATACTATAATGAATCAAAAGGAAGAATCGAAATGCATCTTCGTTCGTTATCAGATCAAACTATAATAATTCCAAAAGCAGATATTTCTATTCAACTATCACAAAACGAGTTAATACATACAGAAAACTCTCATAAATTCACCATGTCACATATAGATACCATGTTTGAAAAAGTAGGATTAGATATAGTACAAACATGGTTTGATAGTAAGAAGTATTATGGATTAATTCTTGCTAAAAAATTTTAGATGTCTTTAACACATCTAAATCCTGAGAACATCCATCTTTCATCTAATCTGAAAAAATTTCGATATGAGCCACGGATGGATAAAGCAGGAGTACCAAACGAACCACCTCTCAATACTTTCTGGTTAGTAAACCATTTGTCATTATATTCATCAAATCCTGACTTAAAACCAGGATATCCAACAAACTCAGATGATGTCCATTCCCAAACATCACCAATCATTTGGTAGCAACCGTAGTGGCTCTTTCCATTTTCATATGAACCAACGTTTGTACAATTCCAAACATGAGAATCCAAAAGATTTGCATGATTTTTAGTTGGAGTCTCATTACCCCATGGAAAAATCGTTTTAGAATTTTCTTCATCATTCCATAGTGCAGCCTTCTCCCATTCCACCTCGGTTGGTAATCTTTTACCGGCCCATTTACAAAATGCCATTGCTTCGTAAAAGCTAACATGACATACTGGTTCATTTGGATTAACCTTTCGTTTACCAACAAAGTCTCTTGTAAACCACTCATCATTTTCTTTCTCCCAATACATTGGTGCCTTCCACTCATTTTTCTTGACAGCATCCCATCCATCTGAAAGCCAGAATGAAAAGTCATTATAGCCACCATCCTCAATAAATTCTAGATATTGTGCGTTAGTCACTGGAAAATTTTCAATTTGAAAATCGTTAAGGTATACTTTATGCTCAGGTAATTCAATGTCATAGCAAAACTCATTTCCTGAATATCCCATCTTATAGATACCTCCTGGGATTTTGATAGATTCCTGCTTCAAAGTAGAGGGTTTTTCCATCTGTGTCATCCTAACAGGTCTATACTGGTCACCAAGCAAGTGTTGTAAGTCATAAACAAGCAATTCCTGATGCTGACACTCATGGTGAATTGACATAGTGAATAGATAAGATGCCTCTGGGGTTAGTGAGTTCTGCAAAACGTCTGTAACTTTTTTGGTAATTACATCATAGTATTCTAGAATCTGATCAACTGTTGGTCTTGACATCAGTCCACGCTTTGCTTTATCGTATGGTTTTCCAAATTGATTATAGTATGAATTGAGATATTTTGAGAATTCCTCCGAATAAAATTCATAATTTTTTTGTGTTTTACTCAAAACAATCTCATTTAACCAACTAACATGACCTAGGTGCCATTTTGGTGGACTCATAAAATATGCTGTCTGTACACCGAAATCGTCTTTTTCCAACGTTTTCACTAGTTCTAGAGTTCTGGAGCGAGTTTCTTCAAATTGCTTTAGAAGTATGTTTTGTGCCTTCTGCTCTAATGTCATGATCAATTGCAGTTTTTTTGAATTAATTAGTTTTAGTACCCTCTGGCAAATAGTGGTCTAATTTTGCTTTGACCATCACAGTAGATGCATTTTGAGCCGTTATCCTCACAGCCATCTGGTATTACTCTGATGTCAGCACCTGTTTCGCCCTTTATCTTTTCCTCACATGATGGGTTATCACATATTGGTGCCTCGATGAGCATTCCTTTCTCTAATTCAGATTTGAATTCATCATAAATTTCCAAGGTGACAGTTCTTTCGTCAAGAATTTTTTTTGCATTTGCAAACATATCATTATGCATCTTATCCAACTCGTCTCCAATTCTTATGATGTCTATATCGCGCATACCAAGGCATCTTCTTTCTCCAGTATCTCTTCTCACAAGAACAACTTTTCCTTCATTCATATCTTTAGGACCAAGTTCAATTCTAATTGGGATGCCTTTCATTTCCCAGTCGTTAAACTTGAAACCAGGTGTCACCTGATCTCTATCATCTAAATGCACACGAATATTCGTACCAATTAACCATTCCTCAATCTCTC
>Ga0257111_1001189_pt1 | contig 10611 bp, 8 predicted proteins | sample LP_taG_6_FD_191567 | JGI IMG/M metagenome (GOLD analysis project Ga0257111, IMG submission 191567) | Marine microbial communities from Northeast Subartic Pacific Ocean, Canada - LP_J_2015_P26_500m | ecosystem: Environmental > Aquatic > Marine > Oceanic | place: Canada: Northeast Subartic Pacific... | reverse complement strand
TCTCGAGGGAAAACGAAAGTGTTTTCGCGAATGCAACGCCAACTAGCAACGAACCAAGCAGGCCTGGACCTTGCGTCACTGCTACGGCGTCAAGAGCAGACCATGTTGCACGGGAATCATCGAGCGCCTTTTCCACTACTCCACAGATATCACGTACATGCTGACGTGATGCCAATTCCGGTACAACTCCTCCCCATTCACGGTGGATGTCAACTTGAGAAGCCACTACACTGGAATCGATCTTCCAGACCCGCGTCGTCAAGTTCCCTTCCTCTACAACGACCGCCGCAGCCGTCTCGTCGCAGGAGGTTTCCAGCCCAAGAACTCGCACGACAGAGTCATTCACCATCGCCGCACTCGCTTACGACAGAACGCAAACTGCTCGAGTACGGAGGACGACAAATGCCGTATTCGGTAATGATCGCAGCGACGTAACTGCTCGGTGTTATGTCGAAGGCTGGATTCCTTACACCTACACCGGTTGGCGTAAGTTGCGTTGATCCCAGGTGTGTCACTTCCCGAGAATTCCGTTCCTCAATTTTTATTTTAGCGCCATTCGGTGTTGACAAATCTATTGTCGACACGGGGGCAGCCACGTAGAAAGGCAACTTGTGCTCTTTCGCCAATACAGCCAAACCGTAAGTGCCTATTTTGTTCGCTACGTCACCATTTGCTGCAATACGATCGGCACCAACTATCACGAGATCAACTTCATCACCTTGCATTAAAGAACCGGCCATACTGTCTGTAATAATTGTCGTATCAATGCCTTCACGCATCAGTTCCCATGCGGTGAGCCTCGACCCCTGAAGAAAGGGACGTGTTTCGTCAGCGAATACCGTAACTGTTTTTCCGCTTTCCACTGCCGCACGAATAACACCAAGCGCTGTACCATAGCCTGCCGTGGCTAGCGCACCCGCATTGCAGTGCGTAAGTACACGTGCACTTGTAGGCATGATGGTTGCGCCGTGTGCTCCCAGGGCACGGCAAGCCTCAATATCAGCATCATGAATACGCTGAGCCTCGACCTCAAGATTCAATCGAATCTCTTCAACCGATTGTCCGGCCTTTACAGCATTTGCAAAAATTCGTTTCATCCTGGCGATGGCCCAAAAAAGATTAACAGCGGTTGGCCGCGTTTCGGCCATCGCGTCGCACATCTTGTAAAATTCACGAGCCAGCATGGTTGTCCCGCTAGCCGTACTTCGCTTCACACCGAGGGCTAAACCCATCGCTGCAGCAACGCCAATTGCAGGTGCTCCTCGAATGACCATCGACTTGATAGCACGCACAACCTGCGCGACGGTGCGACACTCAACATAGACTTCACGTTTTGGCAGCTTTCGCTGGTCAACCATGACGATCATGTCGGAACGCCATTCAATAGTGGGCAACATAAGAAAAATATTCCTAAATTGAGAATAAGCTGTTTATGCTTGCTCTATTATGCCTGACAAGAGTGCACTTAATGGGTTGGCTGCCTGTTTGACAGCCTTAAGAACGTCAAGATGATTGAGCGGTGTCGGTAGAACTCCGGCAGCCATGTTGGCGATGAAAGACAGACCTAAAATCTCCAAACCTATCTGACGCGCCACGATTACTTCTGGTACCGTCGACATACCCACGGCATCTGCACCAATCGTACGGAAATATTTAATTTCAGCAGGTGTTTCGAAACTGGGTCCCAACACACCCACATATATCCCGTGCACAACCGAAATTCCCAGAGATGCTCCAACCGTTTCAGCCAAGCGTCCGAGTCGCAAACTGTATGCCTGGCTCATATCAGGGAACCTCACTCCAAAGCGTTCATCATGTGATCCTACTAGGGGATTCTTCCCCATCGCGTTAATGTGATCATCGATAACCATCACATTACCTGGCGTAAAATCGTGACAAATAGCACCCGCAGCATTGGTCAAGACGACCAACTTGACACCGAGCGCACCTACAACACGGGTCGAAAAGGCGACAGTCTGATGATTGTAACCTTGGTAAAGATGCGCGCGACCAGACAACACAAGAACACGACGTCGGCCAATAACGCCGTACCGTAACTGTCCTGCATGACCAACGACAGTCTCGCTCGGCCAATGTGGGATATCTTTGTAATCAATCGTTATCTCTGAATTGAAGTGTTCCGTGAAACCTTCGAATCCTGAACCTAACACGACCGCGAGGTCAGGCGCCTCTGGTAACCTCTTCGTAAGAAAATCAGCGGCTTCTTGCACTCGATCGTACTCTGAGAGCGATTTCTGAACTGTCACCTTAGACATGGATCCGTTAGAGCAATAGAGACGCAATCGATGCGTTGATTAGTGTAGCGAGAAATCCACCAAATAATGCACGGGTGCCTAATCTCGCCAGATCGCCTCGACGTTCTGGCGCCATACTACCAAGGCCTCCCAGTAATATTCCAACTGAACCAAAGTTCGCAAACCCAGTGAGCGCGTAAGTGGCCAATGCAGCCGATCGGTCGCTAATAATATTCTGGTACTCCGTAGTCAAGGTAACGTATGCGACAAATTCGGTCGCAACCATTTTCGTTCCCAGCAGATCCGCAATGGCCGGTACGTCAGCTGACTCTACGCCCATCATCACAGCGGCTGGAGTGAAAACCACCGAGAAAATACTGGAGAGCGAGAGCGCTGGATGAATAAGCGCGAGAAGGTAATCGAACATGGTGATAAAAGCCATAAATGCAATCAGCATTGCAGCTACGTTGATAGCTAACTTCGTACCGTCGGCTGCTCCACCCGCAGCCGCATCAATAACGTTGACATGCTTGTTTGTTATGTCGAGTGTCACAACGCCACGAGTCGTTGGTATCTCCGTCTCTGGCATTAAAATTTTAGAAAGATATAACCCGCATGGCGCCGCCATTACACTCGTGGTAAGGATCGCGACTGCATCGGCGCCGAGGCTAATGTAGATGGCCATAACGGCTCCAGAAATCGTGGCCATGCCGCCCACCATTAGAGTTAAGAGTTCAGATTGGGTCATGTGTGGAACGTAAGGCCGAACTATAATCGGCGCTTCAGTTTGTCCCATGAAGACGTTTGCAATCGCTGAAAGCGTCTCTGCGCCACTAGTATTGAGTAAACGCGCAACGGCGCGTGCTGTTACCCGAACAAAAAACTGCAGAATACCGAAATAGTAGAGCACGGTAAAAAACGACGAGATGAAGATAATGATCGGCAGCGCGCGGAAAGCAAACACAAAACCGCCTGGAAACAGCGCCGAAAGCACTTCAGGATTTGCCAGCTCACCAAATACGAACCTCGAACCTGAATCAGTGAAACCTATAAAACGTTTTGCAACGGAAGCAATCGCATCAAAAACTGCGTAACCAGGTCGTACGCCACCCACTTCGAACTTCAAAATAAAAAACGCCAGCAGAAACTGGAGACCTAAGCCATACCAGACAATCCGCCAGTTAATAGAGCGAATATCCGTAGAATAGGCCACCGCCAGCGTTATGAAACCTATAACACCAAGAAACGCACACACGCGCGGATCAACAATGCCTTGTAATACGTATGTAAACACCGCCAAGACCACTGCCGTACCCGCAAAGACTAAGCGTAGCCATTTATCGGATTGCCGCATTTTCGAATTTAGCTTCATGCCACCCTTTCCAAAACAACTGGACCAAGTGTCGGAGCCGTATCAGCAATTACAAACGCTTGCTTTAAGCATTGGATCGCTTCAGGTAAATCCTCAGAACGCTGATAGTGTATCTCCGCAAGTGGATCTCCAGAACGAATCTCGTCACCAAGACTCACTTGAGTGATCACACCGACTGCAGGATCAATCTCAACATCGACACGATCGCGACCGGCCCCTAGGGCAATGGTCGCACGCGCAACCAATTCGGCATCAAGTTGCACAAGATAGCCGTCTCTAGATGCTTTAATCATTTGACGATGAGCCGCGACTGGCATAAGTCGATAATCATCAATAATGCGAGGATCTCCACCTTGTGCGGTAATGACTTGCTGAAATTGTTCAAGACCCTTCCCACTCGCAAGCACTCCAGAAACTCGTTGCTCCGAAGCTTCCAAGGTAGACTCAAGTCCTGCGAGGTGTACCATCTCAGCAGCTAGAGAAATGACTAGTCTCTCCAAACCACTTGGCCCTTGCCCCTTCAACGTTTTCACGCACTCTATAATTTCCACAGCGTTACCGACCGCATGACCGCGTGGGGCATCCATCGATGTCATCAACACTCGTGTCGGCAACCTAACCTCCGTACCGATCGCAACAAGTCGCTCAGCCAATTCTCGAGCATCGGACGGTGACTTCATAAACGCGCCTCGTCCCATAGTGACATCAAGGACTAGTCCGTCAAGGTCAACAGCGAGCTTCTTGCTCATTATCGAGGCCGCAATAAGCGACACGCTCTCCACCGTCGCCGTCACATCACGTAATCCATAAAACAAGCGGTCGGCTGGTGCAATCGAATCTGTCTGGCCAACCATACAGCAACCATACCGATCCAACATCACCCGTATCTCATCTGGACTTAGTGCTGTCCGAAAACCTGGAATTGACTCCAACTTATCGAGGGTGCCTCCGGTGTAACCCAAGGAACGACCTGAAGTCATTGGAACTACGGCACCACACGCCGCAACTAGAGGCACTAAAATAGGCGAGGTTTTATCGCCGACTCCACCGGTGCTGTGTTTATCAACACGATGTCCGATATGATCTGGCAAATCCAGATGCGCACCAGATGCCGCCATCGCGAAAGCTAACCATTGCGTCTCAGACACGGACATTCCACGCCAGACGACGGCCATAAGAAATGCAGACACTTGGTAGGCAGGAATCGCTCCTGAAGTTGCCTGACTCACAAAGAACTGGATTTCGGCCTCGGCCAGAAGCTCACCGTCACGCTTCTTCCGAATAATATCAACAGCGCGCATGGAGGTGCTGAGTATAACATTCGAACTGCTATCAATTGTTTACTAGAATCCGGCGACTGTTATTTCGAATACGGTAAGGCATGCCAACACGTACCCACACGAATTACAGATCCTATACTTTAAGAATAGACTCGGACGAGACATCGTGATTGACGTACTGCCATCCCTCATCGGAACGTTCGCTGTGGCCGGAGGAGTGCTCGCATGGTTGTCGATCCGAGCCACTAAAAGTCGACCAAAACTCAACTGAACGATTAGTGGCTGAACTCAGGCTAGCGAAATTTTCCGCACTATTACTAGCATTTGTAGCAGGTGCATTCATCGGATTTAGCGCCACCTCAGAAGCAAACGTCAATACCGCCGTCGATACTGCTTTAGCTCTCGGATTTTTTGTGGTGGCTGCAATTGCACCTACCCGCGATCCACGCGAAGCTTTGACGATACTGATGCTTGCCTTTGCAGCCCATGCGTTGGTAGACATCATGCATCGACCTTACGGGTTGCCTGTTGAAATCGCACCAGCCTGGTATTTAATCGGCTGCGCTGTATTTAACTTGATTGTTGGCGTTCTGTGCTACATACCCATACTAAGGCGTTAGTTATCCCGAAATCTTCTAATGACGTCTATCCCCTAGAGAGTCATCACGTCGAACTGTTCGTGATGGAGCTGCACGTCAGGCTTAATAATCACCTTCCGTCCCAAAGCAGCCTGCAAATCACTTAACACTTGTTGTTCCTCTTCGGCAAGCGCTCGGGCAACTTCAGGATTAACTCGTAGCACGACACCTTGACCATATAGATCACTTTTAATCTTTCTCATCTCAGAGAGAATCTCGTAGCAAATCGTAGAAATTGATTTGATGGCTCCACTGCCAGAGCAGTACGGACATGGTTCGTTCAACTGCCTCTCAAGGCTCTGTTTGACTCGCTTGCGAGTGACAATGATGAGACCGACATCTGAGACCTGGACAGTTTTTGATGGAGCGCGATCCTTGAGCAATTCCTGCTCGATGGCCTGGAAAACTTTCTGGCGATTTTTTCGCTCTTCCATGTCAATCAGATCAAGGACAATGATGCCTCCCAAGTCACGCAGGCGAAATTGTCTGACAATTTCTTTAACTGCCTCAAGGTTTGTTTTAACAATAGTATCTTCCAATCGACCACTACGTTTACCAACATAGCGTCCCGTATTAACATCGATCGCTACCAGTGCTTCAGTTTGATTAATAACTAAGTAGCCGCCAGATTTTAGCCACACTTTGCTCTGCAAGGCCTTTTGAATTTCATCCTGTACTCCATATTCCTCAAAGATTGGAAATTCTTTTGAATAATGTTTCACTGCAGGTATGAGGTCAGGCATTATTCCGTCAACCAAACTCACTACTCTGCCATATTCTTCTGCATCGTCTACGCGAATTGCTGTAAATTCTTTAGTCAATAAGTCCCGCAACAATTTAGAGACCAAACTTTGTTCATGATAAACAACGGTCGGTGCTGGGTCCGACTCCGTGCGTCCCTGCACATCAGTCCACACCCGATGAAAATAAGACAGGTCAGAAACAATGTCTTCCTCTGATCGACCGGTCGCTGCAGTGCGAATGATGACTCCACCAGTAAAACCATGTTCTTCGCGAAATTCACGTACAATTCTCCTGAGTCGACTCCGTTCCTCCCGTGATTCAATTTTTCTGGAAACACCGACGTGATCAACTGTGGGCATGAAAACTAAAAAGCGCCCCGGCATCGTCGCATGGGACGTAATCCTCGCACCCTTGGTCCCCAGGGGTTCTTTAACAACCTGTACGAGAACTTCCTGGTCGGCTTTTAGAAGATCCTCGATCTTGGCATTTTGAATACGATCCTGGTTGCGTCCTCGACGAGCTCTCCCGTTAACAGGAGTGCTTTCACTCGAAGCTTCATTGTGAACGGAATCTTCATGATCGTCGTCATCGGTGTCCAGTCCCTCTGGCGTGCCGATCACGTCCGACACGTAGAGAAATGCATCCCGTTCTAAACCGATATCAACGAACGCCGACTGCATGCCGGGTAAAACTTTCGAAACCCGACCTTTGTAGATATTTCCTACGGTCCCAGGCTGTCGTTCGCGCTCGATAAAAACCTCGGTAACGAGGTCGTCCTCGAGAATAGCCACCATGGTCTCGTGGCTGTTCGAGGAGATAATCATCTCCTTGTTCATGGCTTAAACCCCATAACGGGTCAAGTCTCTCAACACGTCGCCACCCAAAAGCAGCCGCACAGCTAACCGACTGGCCTTGGCCAGTAGTGTGCCCTGCGTTACGCTGTTGTCGCTTGTGCAGCAATCGAATTAACATTGACTTGTACATCCCGTTTTTAATTTCCTACATCAATTTGTGAACCTGCGCATCCGGACATTAGCTATCAAACCAAACCCAGCCAATGTAGCCACGAGTGACGAACCACCGTAACTCATCAATGGCAAAGTCAGACCTTTGACCGGTAACAGGCCCGCTGACATCGTAATGTTGTAAACAACTTGAAACGTAAAGCTCGATATCACCCCAACGACCAGGTATGCACCGAGACGATCCTTCGTACTTCGCGCAGCCTCTAGGCCACGTAAGATCACAAATAAATACAATCCAAGCACCACTATGACGCCCAGAAATCCATGTTCTTCAGCTAGTATCGAAAAAATAAAGTCGTTGTGCGCGACGGGCAGAAACTTGTACTGCCCTTGTGTCCCTTGGAGAAATCCTTTCCCGGTTAAGCCTCCCGACCCAACCGTAATCTTCGCCTGAATCTGTTGATAACCGGCACCTTGTGCATCTTGTGCCGGGTCCAAAAATGTCAAGAGCCTAGACCGCTGATAGTCTTCCAGTGCGTAAGTCCAAGCTACTGGTGTCGTCAGCAGTGCCAACATCACCAAGAGTGCCAATACACGAAATCTAAGTCCCGCAACATAGGTAATCGCAACGGCAACTGGCAGCAACCCAGCAGCCGAGCCAAGATCTGGTTCTCGAACAATCAACATGAACGGTATCACCGTAACAAGGCTGACGAACGCTAGGTTGATAAACGTCACGCCCCGCAGACTTCGTTCAGCAAAGTAACCCGCCAACAAGATGCAAAGAGCAACCTTTGCAAATTCCGATGGCTGGACATTAACTGGTCCCAGCCAGAGCCAACGTCGTGATCCGCCCACTACATCACCAAACATTAGCACCAAGGCAAGCGCCACAATAATGGCGACATAAAACACCCACGAGTTGTTGACGATGACACGATAGTCGACGAACATAAAAAACGAAAAAGCAAAGAGGCCAACAATAAGCGCATACCCCTGGGTCATCAGTTTATTGCTTACCATTTGACTGGTCTCATCATAGGTAGTGCTATAAATCATCATCATGCCAATTGCGGAAACCGCAACTATCGCGGTTAGCAACCACCAATCAATGAGACTATACAGTCGTCGTTCCAACATATATGTACCGCTGCCGTATCCAAGTTAAGGTTCGGCTACCAAGTTCGTTGCCGTCACCAGCGTCTGCGGCTTCGGAAACACCGGTAACGACCGGCCATCTTTTTTAGCAAGATAGGTCGTCATGATATGTCGAGCAATTGGTGCTGCCAAATAGCCGTGGTCGGAGTGCTCCGCCAGTACAACACCAGCCAATTCAGGCGCGTCATTTCGCGGAGCAAAAAATGCGAACCAACCGTGATCTCTCCAGTCAAATTCACTATCAGACTCTTCCAATTTTGCGCGCCCCTCTAGAGAAATCACCTGGGACGTCGCGGTCTTACCAGCCACATCAAAGCCATCAATGCGGGCACGCCGGCCAGTCCCTCGACCGTTCACCACGCGCCAAAGCCCTTCGTGTAAGGTTTGAATCGTCTCCGATGATAGCTCGACCATTCCTCCCACCGGCTTTTTTACAGGAGACCAGCCATTCCCATTGTCCACAGCTTTCAAGAGGTGTGGAGTCGGACGAATTCCACCGTTGGCAACTGTCGCCATCATAACCACAATAGAAAGAGGAGTGACACTCACAGGGCCTTGACCAATGGCCACCGATATTGTTTCACCCGGATACCACGGTTCGTCATGCTCCTCGTGCTTCCACTCTCGAGATGGCACAAGGCCAGCCGCCTCATAGGGAAGATCGATGCCGGTCGCCTGATTCAAGCCAAATTTTTTCGCCCATTTTTCAATTAAATCAATTTCAAGTAGGCTGCCGAGCGTATAAAAGTAAACATTGCATGAGCGCTCAAGCGCTTCCTGCATATCCACCTCTCCATGCCCACCACGTAGGTGGCAAAAAAACCGCTGGCCGTGGAATACCCCGGAACCCTGACATCTAACCTTGAAGTCAGGCGTTACCAATCCTTCTTCCAGCGCTGCGGCTGCCACAACAATCTTAAAAATGGACCCAGGAGAATATCGACCTTGTAGGGCGCGATTATGTAGCGGGCGACGATCGTCCATATTAAGGGCCCGCCAACTATCCATATCGATACCAAGCGCAAAAGCGTTTGGGTCATAGGTTGGCACACTGGTCAGGACTAAAACTTCGCCAGTCCCAGGCTCAAGAACAATTGCCGTGCCTGAAAATCCAGTCGCAGCAAATGCTTCCTCTGCTGCATTTTGGAGATCAGCATCGAGGGTCAATTGCAATCGATATCCATTAATTGGATCATTGGTTTCGATAGTTTCAAGCTCACGTCCCACACTATCGACGATTACCTGTCGTCTTCCATCTTTCCCCATTAGGATTTTGTTGTAAGTAAATTCAAGCCCAGATTGACCAACCACTGCATCAGCACTTAGCCCGGCAAAATTCGGACTTGCTATTTGATCGGCGGTAATTTCCCCAACATAACCAAGTAGATGCGCAGCCGAAGTGCCGACACGGTAACGTCGAGTCGGCACTTGTTCAATCGTAATACCGGGTAATTCGAAACGGCGCGCAGCCACTGCCGCCACTTGCGCCAGCGAGGCATCACGGATAATGAGAATTGGCTGATACTCTGGTAATCGACTGTGCCGATCAATTTCGTCCTGAACATCCTGCAACTGGATTCCCGTGATGGCTACTAATTTGTTAATCAAATGCTCCAGGTCGCTGGTCAGTTCACGGACAATTGAAACATCGAATGAGTACCGATTTTCGACCAACACTGCTCCGTCACGATCAAACAAAATACCCCGCGGTGCTCGTAACGAAACTGAACGTCGGTGGTTATTTTCTGCCAACTGCTGAAACTTCTTATGCTGGACAACTTGTATAAACCAATAACTCAGGGCGACGCCGACCATTAGCACCGTCACGGTTAGCCGCAACATAGACAGCCGCATGGCTAGCTGATTCCGGTGCACACTAAATAATTCTTGAGCCATAACTATCGCGTCTCATTCACCACGTGCCGACCCGTCGCCGAAGCCTGTATCGCTCGCGCTGCCTCAACACCATCTTCGGTACCATTTCAATGACACTGATCCACACCACACCAACGACACCATTTGCGATTGCATGCCCTGCAATTGCCACAAAGGAAAATGTCGGCATTGGCAACCCTAGCAAGAGGTACAGGCCAAAGAATAATAGAGAGTTGAGTTGACTCGCACCAAGAAACACCAAAAACTTTGGCGCCAGACCAACGAACACAAATTGAACACCAAAGCTCCCAACAAAAAATCCGA
>Ga0257111_1001186_pt1 | contig 10633 bp, 8 predicted proteins | sample LP_taG_6_FD_191567 | JGI IMG/M metagenome (GOLD analysis project Ga0257111, IMG submission 191567) | Marine microbial communities from Northeast Subartic Pacific Ocean, Canada - LP_J_2015_P26_500m | ecosystem: Environmental > Aquatic > Marine > Oceanic | place: Canada: Northeast Subartic Pacific... | reverse complement strand
TATTTATTCATGGTTCTGGTCCGGGAGTATCAGGACTAGCTAATTTTGAAAATAATTTATCAGCATTTTCAGATAATTTTAGATGTATTGTGATTGATTTACCTGGGTATGGTAAAAGTGATCCTGTAGAAGGTGATCCCATAGGTTCTTCAGTTAATAGTATTATCAGTTTTTTAGATAAAATGAATATAACTAGTACTCATATTATAGGTAACTCTCTGGGCGGCATGCTTGGAGCTTTGGTAGCTGCTTACAATGGAGATAGAGTAAAAAGTTTTATTACTATCGGAGGTTTAGGAATGAATGTTTTTTCCTCTTTTCCTGGCGAAGGAATAGTTCTTCTTTCAGCTTTTGTTGAAGACCCTTCAAAAGCAAGGATAAAACAGTGGCTTGAATCAATGGTTTTTGATAAAAAACTAGTTACTGATGAATTAATAGAGTCTAGATATAAGCAAGCTATTGATCCAGTTCAACTTGAAACTTCTAAGAAAATTTATGCCAAATCTAGCTTGGATGCAATGGCTGAAAATTTTAGAGGTCCAGAAGCATCTAGTAGAATTGCACATCTTTCTTCAATAAAGGCTCCAACATTATTAATTTGTGGAAGAGATGACAGAGTCACCCCTTTAGATCAAATATTGCTTCCAATGAGATTAATACCAAATTGTGAGACTCATATTCTGCCAAATTGTGGTCATTGGGCTATGATAGAAAAAAAAGAAGCATTTGAGAGCACTGTATTAGCCTTTTTACTTAGATAATGTTCTAGATGAAAACTAAAGTAGCTATCATAGGTTCAGGTAATATAGGTACAGACCTTATGGTCAAGATCTTGGATACTTCAGATATTCTCGAGCTAGTTTCAGTTATCGGCATAGACCCAGACTCAGAAGGTCTTAAGTTGGCTAAAGATAGAGGATTAGAAATAACTTCAAAAGGAATTTCTGGTTTTGCTGAAATGGATTCTTATAAAGATGTAAAAATAGTATTTGATGCAACTTCTGCCTCAGCTCATGCTGAGCATGATCGGGTTTTAAGGCAAGATGGCAAACAGCTTATTGATTTAACGCCAGCAGCTATTGGTCCCTATACTGTGCCAGTTGTCAATATGGAAGAACATCTACATGAGCTTAATGTGAATTTAGTGACCTGCGGGGGTCAGGCAACAATACCTATTGTTTCGGCAATAAATCAAATATCAACTGTTAGATATGCAGAGATTGTATCCTCTGTGTCTTCTAGGTCGGCTGGACCAGGTACTAGAGCTAATATTGATGAATTTACACAAACTACAGCCAAAGGCATTGAAACAGTTGGGGGGGCAAGAAAAGGCAAAGCCATTATAATTTTAAATCCTGCTGAGCCACCAATGTTAATGAGAAATACTGTTTTTACACTTTCAGATATAGTTGATGAAAATTTTATAGTAGATTCTATTGAATCTATGGTAAAAAAAGTCCAAGAATATGTTCCTGGGTATAAATTAAAGCAAGAAGTTCAATTTGAGAGGTTTGGCTCTAATAATCCTTGCAAGATCCCAGGTTATGGGGAATTCGAAGGTATAAAGAGTTCTGTTTTCTTAGAAGTAACTGGAGCAGGTCATTTCTTGCCCAAGTATGCAGGTAATCTTGATATTATGACTTCAGCAGCATTGGGTACAGGTGAAAAAATTTCACAGTTAAAATTAAATTAAAGAATATGGACCCATTAAAAGAAAAGATTTATATACAAGATGTAACATTAAGAGATGGAATGCATGCTATTAAACATTCTTATAGTGTAGAACAGTGTTGTGAAATAGCTAAAGTCTTAGATAATGCAGGAGTAGATGCAATCGAAATAGCTCATGGAGACGGTTTATCAGGTTCTAGTTTTAACTATGGGTTTGGTGCGCACACAGATGAAGAGTGGATAACGGCTGTAGCAAAAACAGTAAAAAAAGCAAAGCTCACTACTTTAATTCTTCCAGGCATTGCAACGGTTGATAATATACAATGGGCCAGAGATGTAGGTGTACACACTGTAAGAGTGGCAACTCATTGCACAGAGGCTGATGTCTCAAAACAACATATAGAATATGCTCGAAAAATAGGATTGGATACAGTAGGATTTTTAATGATGTCACATATGATTGGTCCTGAAGAGTTAGCTATTCAAGCTAAAATGATGGAAGATTATGGAGCTCAAACTGTTTATGTGGTTGATTCTGGTGGAGCGCTTAGTATGAAAGATGTGGAATCTCGTTTTACTGCTTTTCAAAGAGTGCTTTCATCAGATACCTCAACAGGAATGCATGCTCACCATAATTTATCTTTAGGTGTAGCTAATTCTATAGTTGCAGTTGAGAATGGAGCTAAGCGCGTGGATGCTTCTCTAGCTGGAATGGGAGCAGGAGCGGGCAATGCTCCTTTAGAAGTGTTCATAGCAGCCATTGATAGATTGGGTTGGCAACATGATTGCGATCTATATGCCCTTATGGATGCCGCTGAAAATTTAGTTAGACCATTACAAGACAGGCCTGTAAGAGTTGACAGAGAAACACTATCCTTAGGATATGCTGGAGTGTATTCAAGTTTTTTGAGGCATGCTGAAACTGCTGCTGAGAATTATGGTTTAGATACTAGGGAGATTTTAGTTGAACTAGGAAGAAGAAAAATGGTTGGGGGTCAAGAGGATATGATTGTAGATGTCGCTTTAGATTTATTAAAACAGAAAAATGCCTCTTGATTTAGAAAAATTAGATTTAGTTGATGCTCTTCCTTCTCAGACTAAAGGAGACCCTTCATCCTTCCAAACTGGTTGGTATAAAGTTGGGTCGTCAAAAGATTTTTTTGAAGGAAAACTATTTTCAGTAGTTAATTTCCCTTCAAAATTAGTTATTTGGAGAACTTTATCTGGTAAATTAGTTGTTTTAGATACCTATTGTTTACACATGGGAGCTGATTTATCTTGTGGTCAATTATCAGAAAAAGGAATAACTTGTCCTTTTCATGGCTGGAGATGGGGAGAAGACGGAAAATGTAATGATATACCTTATTCTAAAGATATTCCAAAAGATGCTGAGGCAAAGAGTTGGGTAAGTAAAGAAGATAGTGGTTTCGTCTATATTTGGTATGATAAGGATGGAAAAAGTCCAATTAATCAAGCGAGTTTGTTAGAAATTTAATATAAATATGAAAATAAGTTCTTTACCGACAAGATATGCAAGAGGCTGGTATGTGATAGGGCATATTAGAGATTTTATTCTTGACGAACCTAAAATAATTCCATGTTTTGGTTCAATGATAAAAATTCTTAGGAGTAAAAATCAGATTATTTCTGAATTAGATGGGGTTGAATTGCCTATTTGCGAGCAGAATAATCTCATATTTGCTTGGTATGACTATGAGAAAGGAAAGCCAGATTATGAAATAGCCCCCATACCAGAATGCAGAGATGAAACTTGGTCTGATTGGGGTATGGAGCAATACCATATTAAAAACAATTGTAGAGAACTGATAGATAATATGGCGGATAAGGGTCATTTTGGACCAGTCCATGGATGTCCAGCTATCGAATTTACAAATGAAGCCAAAGGTGTTAATTACACTCAGATAATGACAGGTGAGTCTGAGGTCTTAGGAGGAGGACTTTGGTCTGAAGCTGTTTATACTGGTCCTGCTTACATGGTTACAATGATGAAAACAGAAGTAGCAACAAGTCGACTATTAGTTTCACATTTACCAATTAATCAATCAAATTTTTTAATTCAATTTGGTGTCATGGTACAAAAGGATCCTGATGCTTCTGAAGAAGAAAATCATACTGCTGTGCAAGGTTATATAGATGCAAATCTTTTAGCTTTTGGCCAAGATGTTGATATATGGCACAACAAGGTTTATGTCGAGAATCCTTTGATGTGTTCTGGAGACGGACCTCTCCATAAATTACGAAAATGGTATAACCAATTTTATCTTGATCGTTTAGAAGTCCCTTCAGGTCTGGATATGCCTAAACGACATTTTTAATTCTTAAGGGTTGAGGCCCTGTCATGAAACCTTTTGAGGCGCAATCTCTTCCTGAGCTCATTTCTTTGGCATCTTCATTCTATGGTTCTAAATGTGCTATCCAAGATAATGATGTTTCTTTAACTTACATTGAATTAGAAGAAATTAGCATTCAGTCTGCTCAATCTCTTTTAGCTTTAGGAGTAGAAGAGGGTGATAGGGTTTGTGTCTGGGCACCAAATAGTGCTGAGTGGATAATATCAGCCATAGCGATTCAAATGGTAAAAGCCATATTAGTTCCTATTAATACGCGTTTTAAAGGAGCAGAAGCAAGCTATATTCTTAATAAGACAGGAGCGAAGATCTTGTTTACCGTAAAAGATTTTCTTGATGTTAATTATTCGTTAATGATTAAAGAAGAACAAACACCTGCTTTACAGAATCTTATTTTCTTAGATAAAAAAGAAGGCAATGATTCTTGGAATGAATTCATGCAACTAAGCCCCCCAAAGAATAAATATTTAGATCAAACATACGATAGCAATTCGATTGCAGATATCATTTTTACTTCAGGAACTACAGGAAAACCAAAAGGAGTTATGGTAACTCAAAAACAGAATCTCAAAGTTTTTGAAAATTGGAGCAGACATGTGGGACTTAATGAGGATGACAGGTATCTGATCGTAAACCCTTTCTTTCATACTTTTGGATATAAAGCAGGTTGGCTTGCTTGTATTATGAGGGGTGCAGTGATTTTACCTCATCAAGTTTTTGATCCACAATCTGTTTTAAAAAGAATTGAGAAAGATAAAGTCACGGTGATGCCTGGGCCACCATCTTTATATCAGTCTATTATGGACGCAGAAAATTTTAATTCCTTTGATATTTCTTCATTAAGATTAGCAGTAACTGGTGCTGCAACTATACCTATTCAGTTAATTAATGATATGAGAAAGATAATGAATATTAATACTGTTTTAACAGCCTATGGATTAACTGAATCTACTGGTGTAGTTACTATGTGTAATCCTAGTGATACTCCAGAATTAATAGCTAATACTTCGGGTACACCTATAGATGGAGTAGAGGTGAAATGCATTACAAAAGATGGGGAAGAAGCAGCTTCAGGTCAACCAGGTGATATTTATATAAAAGGATATAACGTTATGCAGGGTTACTATGAAGAACCAGAGCAAACAAAGGAAACAATAAGTGAAGATGGTTGGCTTTACACGGGAGATATTGGCTTAATTAATCCCCAAGGGTACTTGAGTATTACTGATAGAAGTAAAGATATGTTTATCGTTGGTGGTTTTAATACCTATCCAGCAGAGATAGAAAATATCTTAGCTTCTCATGTTCATATTTCGTCATCTGCTGTCATAGGTATCCCAGACAAAAGGCTAGGAGAAGTAGCAAAAGCATTTGTTGTCTTGAAAGAGGGGTGTTCAATAGAGGAAAGTGAACTAATTAAATGGTGTAGAATAAATATGGCTAATTATAAGGTCCCTAGGAAGATATCTTTTGTTTCTGATTTGCCGTTAAATGCTTCAGGTAAGGTAATGAAATTTAAATTACGTGAACTCAAATAACTTATGAAAGTTTGTATTAGTGAATTTATATATAAAGAATCCGAGTCTTTTTTTAATCAACTCTTATTAGAACATGAAATCTTATTAATTGATTCTTCAGGTAATTTATTACAAGGAGCTGGAAAACCTCAAGTTGCCTTTGTGTCCTATGACATCATGGCTAAGTGCATTAGACAATCAGGATATAGTGAGAATTTCTTACCCTTAATGAAAGGTTGTGATTTTATTCAAGGTAGTTGGGCTGGGGTAGAAAGCGAAGTAGCTCAAGAATTAATTAAATGCTCTAATAATTTCTCTTATGCAGGTGGAGTTCATGCAATACCTATAGCTTCTTATGTATTTACTCAGATGTTAAGGCATGTTAAAGGATTGGATATACACAATAAACATCAAAAAGATTTGTTATGGAAACCTCTTCTTTTGATAGGAGAGTTAACAGATTTAACAATCGGAATAACAGGATTTGGGGGGATAGGACAAGAAATTGCCAGATTAGCTAAAGCTTTTAGGATGAATGTTTTCGCAACTAAAAGATCTAAAATTGAGTCTGTAGATTTAGATAGTTTATATGACCCCTCAGATATTAATGAAATGCTTAAGTTAAGTGATTTTATTGTAAATTGTTTACCAGATAGCCCTGAGACAAACAAAATATTTTCAAAAGAGAAGTTTCAGATTATGAAGTCAAGCGCAATGTTTATTAATGTAGGAAGAGGGGAAAGTGTAAACGAACAAGATCTAGCTCAAGCTCTACTTGATGGTGAAATAGCATGTGCTGCTTTAGATGTCACTTATCCTGAACCATTAGAGAAGGATTCCCTTCTTTGGAAATTAGATAATTGTTATATAACTCCTCATGATTCAGCTTGGGCTCCCAAAGGCTCTCAGAGGTTGTTAGATTTATTTTCAAATAATTTTCAAAGATATATTGAAGGTAAAGATCTTCTTAATTTAGCTTAAAAAAAACCGCTTAAAAGCGGTTTTTTTATTTCTTTAGAAATTAACTGCTATAACCAATGACAGCTTTCGTTTCTAAGAACTCTTCGAAACCAAATGGCCCCCATTCTTTACCATTTCCAGATTGCTTGTATCCTCCGAATGGAGTAGCCATATCTGATTGAGCTCCATTAATCGCTACACTTCCACTACGAATTTTATTAGCTATTTCTTTAGCATGCTCTAACTCTCCAGAAACATAACCATATAGCCCGTAATCAGTATCATTAGCTATTTCTATAGCCTCATCTTCGCTCTTGTATGGAAGTATAGAAAGAACAGGCCCAAATATTTCTTCTCTAGCTATAGTCATGTCATTATTAACATTTGCAAAAACAGTTGGTCTAACGTAATAGCCTGCATTTAAACCATCTGGTTTTCCTGGACCTCCTGAGACAAGCTCAGCACCTTCAGCAATTCCTTTCTCAATAAGACCCTGAATCTTATCAAATTGAGTATTACTAACTACTGGACCTATAGAAGTATCTTCGCTAAATGGATCACCTACTTTTGTGTTTTCAGCTGCTATTTTGGCTAATTCTTTAGCTTCATCATGACGCGCTTCTGGAACTAACATTCTCGTTGGTGCATTACAAGATTGTCCGCTATTCAAAAAGCAATGATTGGCTCCACCTGTAACAGAAGTGGCAAAATCAGCATCATCTAGAATAATGTTTGGTGATTTCCCACCTAACTCTTGGGAAACTCTTTTGACTGTATCAGCTGCGCCTTTTGCAACACTTATTCCTGCTCTTGTAGATCCAGTAAACGACATCATATCTATTTCAGGATGGCAAGACATCGCTTCGCCTACAGTTGGGCCATCACCATTAACAAGATTGAATACTCCAGCTGGAACGCCAGCTTCATCTAAAACCTCAGCAAATAAAATTGCATTTAATGGTGCAATTTCAGTTGGTTTTAAGACCATAGTACAACCTGCAGCTAGTGCGGGAGCTACTTTGCAAGATATTTGATTAATGGGCCAATTCCATGGAGTAATCATGCCTACGACTCCTATTGGTTCTTTTCTAATTATAGTTTTACCTCTGGTCTCTTCCCATTGGAAGCCTTGGAGGATTTCCATTGCTTGTGCAAAATGGCCTAGACCAGTAGCAGCTTGAGCTGCTTTAGAAAGGGATATAGGGGCTCCCATCTCTTGAGAAATTGTTTCGGCAATTTCATCATATCTTGATTGATAAACTTCAAGAATTTTACCCAGTAATGCAAGTCTTTCTTCTACTGTAGTTACACTAAAACTATTAAAAGCTTCCCTTGCAGCATTTACAGCTAGGTCTACGTCTTTAGCAGAGCCTAAGGCTATTTTACCAATAACTTCTTCATCAGATGGATTAATGACATCAAACGAATTAACACCGTCTGAAGGGTCAACCCATTTACCATTTATATAGAATTGATGATGCACTTTCATAATTATCTCCTGGTGTCGTAAATTAGGGTATTAGATTATATCTAGCTAGTATAGTTCTGTCTCTAGTTTAAATTTAAAATGTTAGCTTTTAGCTGAGGTTGAATTCTTTCACTCCATTGCGAAAGATATTTTCTCGTGTCTCTAGGGTCTATAATTTCATGTACAGAAAAATTCTCTGCTCTTGGAAACGGGTTTTGGTTTTTAGTGAGAGATAACTCTATTTCTTTTCTTTTTATTTCTGGATCTTTAGCTTCGGATATTTCTTTCTTGAAGGCCACGGCAACTCCACCTTCAACAGGCAGAGCACCAGATTCAGCAGAAGGCCATGCCAGTACATAGCTATCAGGTCCATAGTGGGCAGCTGCTGCTACTCCAAAAGACTTTCTAATCATAATTGATGTCCAAGGGACTTTAGATTCTATTACGGCTAAAACAGCATGTGTTCCGTGTAAAATAGTGGCTTGTTCTTCAGCTTCAGGGCCAATAAGGAAGCCAGGCTCATCTATTAGGCTAATTATTGGTAAATGAAAAGTATCGCACATTTTAACAAACCGACTGGTTTTTTGTGCGCCTTGAGCAGACATAGAACCGGCATAGAAATTTGAGTCATTAGCTAGAATACCTACTGAATATCCATTTATTCTTGCCAATCCAGTAATAATCCCTCTTCCAAAGAACTTTGTAATTTCAAAAAAAGTATTTTCATCAAAAACTGAATCAATAATTTCTCTCATCTCATAAGAGCGTTTTTTATCTTTAGGAATTATTGATATTAGTTTTTCTTCTTTTCTATCTATCGGGTCAGTTGTATCTAATCTTGGTGGTAATTCAAATATATTTTGAGGCATATAGGATAAGAATTTAGATATTTGATCAAAAGCTTCATCTTCATTTTCAGCTATATTGTCTGTAACTCCATTTGCTTTATGAATTTCTGATCCTCCTAATTCCTCTTTAGATAATTTTTTTCCAAATGCTCTTTCAACTACTGCGGGCCCGGCAACTAAAATTTGAGAAGTCTTTTTTGTCATAACTCTGAAATGAGAGGCAACAAAACGTGCAGCTGGTAATCCTGCAACAGGACCTAATGCAGCTGAAACTACAGGAATAGTCTTTAAAGTGTCAGCTATAGATTTAAATCTAGATTTTGAGAAAACAGGATCACCACCCGAATTACGTCCTTTTTTAGATGGGCCAGCTACGGAGCCTCCACCTCCTTCATGCAATCTTATAAGGGGTATTTTATATTTAAGAGCTAATTCTTCAGTATAGATACTTTTTCTTAGACCAGCAGGATTAGGTGAGCCGCCTTTAACAGTAAAGTCTTCTCCGCCTACTATTACTTGTCTTCCATTAATTTTACCGAACCCAAGTACAAAATTTGCAGGAGTAAAAGAATCTATAACTCCCTTTCCATTAGAATCAGAACTACCAGTTATTTCTCCTTGTTCTTCAAAGGAGTTTTTATCTAGAAGCCTTTCTAATCTTTCTCTAATAGTTAATCTTCCTTTGGCATGTTGCAAATCAACAGCTTGATGGCCACCTTGCTGCTTGGCTAATCTTTTTCTTATTTTTATTTCGTTAGTTTCTTTTTTCCAATTCATAATTTTTTTGGTGCCCCGTTCAGGATTTGAACCTGAGACCTCCGGATTAGGAATCCGGCGCTCTATCCAACTGAGCTAACGGGGCCATAGTATATTGATTATTTTACTCATTCTAGGTTGATATAAATATTTTTTATTCCTATAATGCTTTTAGCACCGATTTGAATCAGCTTGCGGGTGCTTTATAAATACAGCTAAATAGAGTTCTTTTAAATAAACCTGTTTAGCGAAAGCTGCAGGTTTTTTTTATTTTAGGAGGTTATTATGGCTTATGAAGGGAAAAATATTGAAACGCTAGCATTGCACGCTGGATGGAGGGCTGATGAAAATACTGGTTCTGTAGCTGTTCCTATTCATCAAACAACGAGTTATCAATTTGAAAGTACTGAAAAAGCAGCAAATTTATTTGCATTGGCTGAATTAGGGAACATTTATACTAGAATTATGAACCCTACTAATGCAGTTCTCGAAGAAAGAATAGCAGCATTAGAAGGCGGTGCAGCTGGTCTGGCAGTTTCATCAGGGCAAACAGCTTCAGCATATTCTATTCAGAACTTAGCTAAGGTAGGGGATAATATTGTTTCCTCATCCCATCTTTATGGAGGAAGTTATAATCAATTTAAGAATAATCTGTCTGCAATGGGTATAGAGGTTAGATTTGTTGATCCTACTGATCCAACAAATTTTGCTAGTGCAACTGATGATAAGACTAGGGCTTATTTTGGAGAAACTCTTCCTAATCCAAAATTACAAGTTTTTCCTATAAAAGAAGTCTCTGATATCGGAAGACCTCTAGGCATCCCTCTTATTGTTGATAATACGGCGGCTCCAGTAATTTGTAGACCTTTTGATCATGGTGCTGCGGTAATATCTTATTCTGCTACTAAGTATATAGGCGGTCATGGCACTTCTATTGGAGGTTTGATTGTTGATGGAGGAAATTTTGATTGGGAGGCAGCCGGGCCTGATAGGCAGCCTAATTTGAATACACCTGATCCGTGTTATAACGGAGTTATATGGACT
>Ga0257111_1001184_pt1 | contig 10635 bp, 9 predicted proteins | sample LP_taG_6_FD_191567 | JGI IMG/M metagenome (GOLD analysis project Ga0257111, IMG submission 191567) | Marine microbial communities from Northeast Subartic Pacific Ocean, Canada - LP_J_2015_P26_500m | ecosystem: Environmental > Aquatic > Marine > Oceanic | place: Canada: Northeast Subartic Pacific... | reverse complement strand
CCCTCTGACCCAATAATCAGTATTTTCATAAAAAACGTCGTAATGAATTTCTAAAAAAGCTTCCTAATGATATGTCTTAATACAAAAGAAAAAGTGCTTCAAATTAGTGACCGAAAAGAAATTCATATCACTAGATGTTCCAGATGTAAGAAAAGAAAAAATACAAGTAATTACTGTTAGGTAATTTTTGAAGTTTTCTCGACAAAACAGGCATAACCACTTTCCAATTCTTTGATATATTTAATAGATAAATCCATATCGTTACACCATAGGAGAATTTCTTCTTTAGTATGTCTCCAACAATATTTTGGATGATACCAGTCTATATTAACAAGATTTGAATAATCATATCCCCAATCTTTATTCCAGAAACATTTAAAAAAATTATCATAGAAAAATCTTTGTAAATTATAAGTTCCTTTTTTTATCCCTAAAAATTCAATATCAGATGGAATAATAATATCAGAATTTTTTTCAGATAAAGATTTACCAAAATTAGTTATAGTTTTTATTTTTTCATAAGCTTCATCATATGGTAAATTAGAGATTTTTGAACGAATATAATCATCAGAAAATTCTCGAATAGGAGGCTTTTTTTTATAAATATAAAAAATGCAAAATCCACCAACTTTTAATTTTTTAAGTGAATTTTTTAATGATATTTTAGTATTCGGAGTATGATGGAAAACACCATTACTTACAATTACATCAAAACTTTCATCCCGATATGGAAGGTTATTGATATCAGCTTGTGATAAAATAGGATTAACACAAAAAAATTTTAAGTTTTTTGAAACATCGTAAACTGCTTTAGAAATATCCACACCATGAAATTCTTTTGCCTGCTTACACCATAATCTAGAAGATGAACCACTACCAATACCAACCTCAAGAATAGTTTTATCATTAAAAATATCTAAATCATTTTCTTGAAGACCCATCATTTCTAGATAAATAGGTTTTATCAAATTTTCAAACTTTTCATCATCATTTGCAAAAGTAGTTTTTGTCCATTTTTCTCCAAAAGATTCTTGGACTTGTTTTTGAATTTCATCGGATATATTTTCTGTAAAATTAGGTATTCCATTTACTATTGGAAAAGAAGAAGATTTTGAAGAAATTTGTTTGTCATTGACAACAAATAACTCCTGTGTAATGGGATCAACCCAGGGAATTTCTCTTTTCAAGAATATTCAACTATTGGTCTCCAAATTATTGCGGACATAATATTTACGTGAGATGTATTTAATGAAAGTCTTTTAATTAAAATTATTTCTACATTTTTATTTTTATTTAATTCTTGTATCAAATTATTTTGAAAATCCATTGCATTACAGTACTGTTTAACCATAAATGGTGCATTATCAAAATCAACTTCAAAATTAATTACAAGTTCAGGTTTTGAATCTATGATATTTTGTATTACTGTTTTCATTGAATGTTTAACTTGTTCAAGACAAGCATGAGTAAAAATAATTTTATTTGAAAAATTGGGTAATTTATCAGTTAAATCTAACACATCAAATTCTAGATTACCATTAATTTTTTTATTATATTGTGTGGCAAATTTAATTGCATTTTCAGATAAATCATACCCTTGTAATTTTGTAAATCCGTCTTTTGATAAACGAAATAGATTTACTCCTAAACCACATCCTAATTCAACCACTTCATCATTCTTGTATTCTAATAAATACGATCTAATTTGTTTCCAATATTGTTCAGAATAATCTCCGTATTTAGCTTTAAACCATTTTCCATCTTTATCCATCAAGCCAATATCATCATTTTTTAAACCATACATGCTATGATTAACTAATTCTAATTTTTTAACATCCATATTTTTCCAGTTGTGATCATTATATTCTGAATTAATTAATTTTTTAGTTCTATTCTGTTTTTTCATCAAGTTTAAGAAAATTGCATTTCCCGTATGTAATATTTTAGTTATTATCATAATTTTAGTCACTCTTATTCATTAATTCCAATCAACTGCCTTTTTCATTATATTTAAGAGAAATTAAAGATAGTATATGAATTAGCTGCGGATAAAATTTTGAATTCATAATCTTCTTTATTTCAAAATTTAAATTCTTACTAGTTAAATAGAACTCATTATTAAAAACTCTATAAAATTGAAAATTTTAATTACTGGTGGTGCAGGTTATGTGGGATCAATACTTATTCCAGAATTAATTAAAGATGGACATTTTGTTTATTGTTTAGATCGTTTCTTTTTTGGAAAAGATTTTTTGTCATCTAAAAAATTTAAAAATTCCTTACAATTAATTCAAGATGATATACGATGGTTTGATTCAAAAGTTTTGGATGGCGTAGATGTAGTTATGGATTTGGCTGCTTTATCTAATGATCCTGTAGGTGATCTAGATCCAAACATTACATATGAAATTAATCATCTTGGACGTTCCCGTGTTGCAAAACTAAGTAAGGCAGCTGGTGTACCAAAATATATTTTAGCTTCGAGTGCAAGTATTTATGGTCAGCAGGATCAAATAGCAACTGAAGAATCATTAGTTTGTCCACTTACTGCATATTCAAAAGCTAATAGAAAAGCTGAAATTGATATACTTCCATTATCTAGTGATGATTTTTCTGTAACTGCACTAAGATTTTCTAGTGTATATGGAATATCTCCTAGAATGAGATTTGATTTAGCTGTAAATGGAATGGTTTTAGATTTTTTTAAAAATAAAAAAATTACAGTTTTTGGTGGAAATAATAAAAGGCCTTTTATTCATATTAATGATGCCGTACAAGCATACAAATTGCTTCTTACTACTCCTGTTTCAAAAATTAATGGACAAATTTTCAATGTTGGTTCAAATGAACAAAATTATGTAATTTCTGAACTAGCAAAGGAAGTTGGTTATTCTTTAAATCCAAATTGTGAACTAGAAATAAGAGAAACACCTGATAATAGATCATTCTTTGCATCATTTGATAAAATACGTAATACTTTAAATTTTAAACCACAAAATAACGTTAAAGAATCTTCAAAAGAAATACTTACAGCATTACAAAATAACACTTTGGATTATGGTGATAAAACTATAACATTAAAATGGTATAATTATATTAAAAATACTCCAGATTTACTCGAGAAACTTTCAATTAATGGAAAATTTCTATAGATTCTAAAAGTTTTAAAACCATTTGATTTTCTTTATTGTTATGAAATTTATTCCTAAAAAAATACATAATTCATTTATTGTTGAAATTGAAAAAAATGAAGATGAACGTGGATTCTTTGCAAGGACTTATGATATTAATGAATTTAAAAAATATGGATTAAATTCTAAAATTGTTCAATGTAATATCAATTATACTAAAAAAAGAGGAACTGTAAAAGGTCTACATTATCAAAAAACTCCTTTTGAGGAAGCAAAATTAATTCGTTGTATACGAGGTAGTGTTTATAGTGTAATAGTTGATCTTAGACCTGATTCTCCTACATACAAACAATCTGAATCTATTGTTCTTTCTGAAAATGAATATTGTTGGAGATATATACCTGAACTATGTGCCAATGGAATTCAAACACTTGAAGATGATACTGAAATAATTTATCAAGTAACTCAATTTTATACCCCAGAATCTGAAGGTGGAATTAGATGGAATGACCCCACTTTTAAAATTAAATGGCCACTACCGTCTGAATCAATTTCTAAAAAAGATCAATCTTGGAAAGATTTTTTAGTTTAATTTTATAAAAAAATTATTTATTTTTCAAAAATATTTCAAATTCTTTTATCATATATTCAATTTTATCTAAAACATCAGTTGGATGAAAATTAAATTCTTTCTTTATTTTAATTATTGATGTTTCAGGATATGAGTATTCTTTAGCATCTGATGATACTTCAACACTACAACCTGTAATTTCAGATATTTTATTAATTAATTTTTCTGATTCTATATTTTTTCCACTTCCAATATTGTAACTTTTATCCTTTCCATTAATTGAAATTTTAGGAATTAAATCTAATACATCATCAATATAGACATAATCTTTTTTACTTGAAAGGGTTGTAAATATTTTTATTTTATTTTTAATGATAGCATCTCTAATTATTGATGGTAAAAATAAATTTGAAGTAAAATTATTTCCAGTTACATTTGTCAGTCTTACAATGTGTACTCGAGGATTTTCTGATGCAATACATAAAGATTCACCCATAATTTTTGATATTCCATACAAATCATCTTTATCTAGGGGATTAAAAATTAGATCATCATTTTCTTTTGTTGAATTTATTTTATTATAAACTCGTCCACCAGAAAAATAAATTAATGATTCAAAATTTGAATTTTCTAAAATATTTTTTAATTGACAAACATGAGCATCTACCGCATCATATGGTCTTTGCATGAAATTTGGAATACCCGCTGAATAAATGACATGACCTAAATCTATTCCTTTTAGACTCTCTTCTCTAATTTCAGGTGTAAAGCATTCGTGCCCTTTTTTTTCTAAATACTTGGTAAATTCTTTTCCTATGAATCCTTTAGAGCCTAATACTGTGTATTTCATACATTTTTTTTATTCATATGACTAAAAACCATTTCTTAGATAATGAGTGATTTTTCATAGCACTGAATATATACAAAAATCGATATTAAACGATATGAAGATTTTTTTGTGTGATCTTACATATAATACGAATAGAGTAGCTGCAGAATCATATCCGTTAAATGTTGCTTTTGTTGCAAGTTATTGTCTTAAGAAATTTGGTTCTAAAGTAGATATTACCTTATTCAAATATCATGAAGATTTAGAAAAAGCTATTGATAAATCTCCTCCAGATATTCTTGGATTGAGTAATTATTCATGGAATAGTAATCTTAGTAGAGAAATGTTTAAAATTTTCACTAAGAAAAATCCCGATGGCTTACGAATTTTTGGTGGACCAAATTTTCCATTAGACTTGCCATCTCAACAAACTTTTTTTGATGATTTTCCATATTTTGATATCTATGTTCCTGAAGATGGTGAAATTGGATTTTCAAATATAGTTGAAAAAGCTTTAGAAATACAATCCAAAGAATTTAAAAATAATATTTTAGAAAATTCAATTGAAGGATGTATTGTTAGACATAATACTGGTAAACTTCTTTATACCTTTAGTAATACAAGAATAAGACATTTAGATGAAATACCTTCACCATACACTTCTGGACTTTTAGATCCATTTTTTAATGATCATAAATTAATTCCTATGCTTCAAACTAATCGTGGATGTCCTTTTTCTTGTACATTTTGTGCAGATGGTAGGGACACAGTTAATCAAGTCAATAAATTTAGTACAGAAAGAGTAAAAAGTGATATTGAATATATTGCAAAAAAAGTATCTACAAATATTCATACATTATTTATTACTGATTTAAATTTTGGAATGCTTCCAGGGGATCTAGAAACATCAAATACAATAGCAACCATAAAAAAAAAATATAATTATCCTCATAGAATTCTTTCAACTACTGGTAAAAATAATAAAGAACGAATTATCAAATCTGTTGAATCTCTTAATGGTATTTTGTCTTTATCTATGTCTGTACAGTCTTTAGATGAAAAAGTTTTAAAAAATATACAAAGATCAAATATTAGTACAGACCAAATGCTTGATCTTATGCCTACTATCAAAAAAAGTGGTTTAAGTACTATTGCAGAAGTTATAGTTGGATTACCCGGAGAAACTTATGAATCTAATTTAGAAACAATACGGAAATTAGTTAATGCAAAATTAGATGATATTCTTCAATACACTTGTATGATTCTTCAAGGTTCTGAAATGGGTACTCCAGAACAAGTTTCAAAATGGAAATTTGAAACAAAATATCAAATTTTACCTGAAGATTTTACAACACTAAGTAATGGAAAACGAATTTGTGAATATGGTGAATATGTTGTTAGTTCAAAGGATCTTTCTTTTGATGAATATATTGAATTACGTATGATAGCACTTACACTTTGGTTAACCAATAAAGGAATATTATATAATTCACTTTTAAAATTATTAAGACAACAAAATGTGGATATATCTGAATTATTTTTTCAAATAGTTAAAAGACGTAAAAATGCTTCAAAATCTGTTCAAGATATCTTTGAAAGTTTTTCTAAATCAACTAAAAATGATATGTATGATTCACCTGAAGAAATTTTTTCCAAACTTAAAGATGATGAATTTTATCAAAAATTACTTGATGAAGAAATTGCTCATAATGTAGTTCGTTATCATGTTGCTGTAGTTATGGCAACATGTATGGATGAATGGACAGAATATGTTTTAGCAGTTGCTCATGACTTACTTCAAGAAAATAACAAATTTGATGAAGAACTGGAAATGCAATTTAAAGATGTAGCAAGTTTCTGCCGTGGTAAAGGTCATAATCCATTAGGAAAAAATAGAATGGAGACTAATCCTAAATTTATTTTCAATTATGATATTCCAAAATGGTTAGATGATAATGGCGATGTATTATCTTTAGATGAATGTGTTCTTAGAAATAAGACTATAGGTATTTTCAAATTATCTGATGAAAAATTTACAGTTGTTGAAGATAGTCTAAATTTATTTGATAATACTTTCAATGGCTACTATAAAGGATTAAAAATGCTACCTCAACATGTTTTATATCGTGATATTCAGTATGAAAATGACGGTGACTTGGACACAAATCCAGACGTAATTAACACTAAATCGGGATCAGTATTTTCAGATTCTGACTCTGGTGGTTTCATTTATTGTTAAAGAATTTTCTTGTAAAAATTTAGGGAAAAATTTATACTTTACTTCTTTACGCCCATACCAAATCACATTCAATGTCCATTTAACAGGATCTTTTTCTGTTATTTTATTTTTATAAAAATAATTCATTTTACTTTTTGTTATTGCAGAATTATTTACAAAATAATTTTTCCAATCATATACAAATTTTTCTTCTTTTGTTTCTTCCAAGTTGTCTCTAGTAGTCAACAAAAATATTTGGAATTTAACGAGATCACTAAGAATTTCAGATTTAGAATGAAATTCTTTTTTATTTTCTAAAAATTCAACAAATTTTTCTATTTCAGTAAATAAAATATTTGTGTCTAAACGCAAAAATCTGGCAGCACTTGCTTCTTCTAATGGCAAATTGATTTCTGCTAGATCAAAATCATAATGAGCCCAACCTTTACCAGAATATCCCTTATCAACATGTTTTTCAAGAAAGTCAAATTCTTTAGAAAAAAATGATTTTTCATTCCTACCATATTGTAATAATGTTTCATAAAATTCCATTTGTGGCAATTTGTATTCATTTTGATAGAATTTTGCTATAAGTTCTAAAATACCAAAAGTATGAAATGTTTGAATCATCCAAGCGTATCTATACATTTCCTTCAGTTGTTTTAGATTATATGAACTCGTTTCAATTACAATTCTCTCATATTCTTGAATAGATACTTCATCCTTACGAGTGTGTATGAGAAAAATAGGTGTGCGTATAGATTTTATTTTATGTTTCTCTCTATATTCTGGATAATTCATTGGAGCGTTAGGTAATAAACCACAATTGAAAATCAATATCGATCCAAGATCTTCGTCACTAAGTATGGTTTCTAGACCTTTCTTAAAAGATTCCAAAGTTTCTCCAGGTAAACCCATTATTAATTCCGTATATGTGGGAATGTTTTCATCTCTAAAGGAAGTAGTTAGATTTGAAAATGTATTAAATTTTAAATTTGCTCTTTTAATAGTATCAAGTGTATTTTTATCTAAAGATTGTAATGATAATGTAACTGCTTTGAGTAGTCCTACTGATGTAAGTTCTTTAGCAAGTGGGATGATTTTTTCAGAAGATACTTTAGCCCAATTTACCATAAATGTTTCAGGAAAACCTTTTGTTAATTTTTCTTCCCGTAGTTTTTTTGCAATTTGGAAATCCCTATCTCTATAAATTCCAAAGTTGGCATCACATCCATCTATATATGGAATTTTATTATCCCCAAACCACTCAATTTCTTTATACAATCTCTCTTCTGACCACTTTCTCATTGTTGTGGCTGTAGAACTTCCCCAATCACAAAATGTGCATTGGTATGGACAACCTCTATTTGTTTCCCAAGATGCAATCCATTGATAACCGTCAACAATATCGACTAAATCTAACACTGTATTTGTTAAATACGGTGATGGCATTGAATCAAAATCTTTGATTCTTTCTTGTGGTTCTGTTGTAAAATCTTTTGTAGATATACCTTTTACTTTGAAATAATTTTTTTCCGTTAAATATTCTGAAAGGATATTCTCAAAAATAATTTCCCCTTCCCCATGAACTGCAATATCTACAAAAGGGTATTTCTCAAAAAAATCCTCAAGAATTTCCGGTACATGTGGCCCTCCAAATATTATCAAACATTTGGGATTGATCTCTTTAACCTTCTTTGCAACTAAAGTAGTAATTTCCCAATTCCAAACATAACAGGAACATAGTAGAATGTCGGAATCTCTACACTTTTCAACATATTCTTCTATTTTTTCTTCATTTCTAAAAACAAATGTTTTCTCAAATTTGAACTGAGAAAATTTTCTTTAGTTTTAATATATGATACAAGTAATGCTATGCTGTATGGGAAATGAATTCTGTTCCCATATGTATAATTAAACTGTGAACTACTAACCTTGATTTGCATTATATTTATGTTATAATTATATTATTAATTAGTTTGTCATTAACAACAAATAATTCCTGTGTAATGGGATCAACCCATGGAATTTCTCTTTTCAAAAATATTCAAATTTTACTTTGTTTCTTTTAACAATAACTTTACCCACAATTTTTGCGGGAGAACCAAAAGCTATTGAATATGGAGGTATTTTAGAATCAACAAAACTTAATGATCCAATAACACTACATTTTCCTATACTACTACCCATACTAATTATTGAGTTGGGACCAATGTAACAATTATCATTTATTCTTACAGATTTTTTTCTAAATTCAGATTTGCCACCAGTTAAAGCCCAATTTACCGTATTATGAGTATAGATTTGAACACCAGTACTAATACTACAAAAATCACCAATTGATAATTTTCCCCCACTACCATCAAGGATTGTTTGTGGTCCTATCCAGGTATTCTTTCCAATAGATACTTTACCAAAAATATAGCTGTTATCATAAATACTACTACCAGATAACCCATTCAAAAATTGTGCCTTATCCCACCTATCAGATATTAATTCATTAAAAGGCAAAACTCGATTCCATTTTTGCTTGACTTCATTTCTTCGTTTTTTATATACAGACACTAAATTAGAGTAAAATTCATCGGAGATTTCATCTTTTTTTATTTTCAATACAAAATGGAAGAAATTTAACTAAATAAAGTGTATTACAGAAATATGAATTAATAAAAATATCAATATATTAGAAGTTCTAATGAAAATAACAATAGAGGATGATTTATGATTATTATTACATTAGATATTGATTGGGCATCTGATTTCGTTATAAAAAAAGTAGATGAGATGTTAAAAGAAAGAAATATCAAATCCACTTGGTTTGTTACCCATAAATCTGCTTACCTTAAAAATTTGAGTAAAAATAGGAATTATGAAATGGGTATTCATCCAAATTTCCTACCAAATACTACTCAAGGTAAAACACCAAAAGAAATACTTAAAAAATTAAAAAAAATTGTTCCAAATGCAGTTTCTCTTCGAACTCATTCATTGTATCAAAATTCTCATCTACTTTCTTTATACAAGGATTATGGAATAAAATTTGATACATCTTTACTTCTTTATAAAACAAAAAATATTGAACCGCATTATAATCCTCTTTTTGAATTACAAAGAATACCATTTTTTTGGGAAGATGATATTGAAATGTATGAAAAAAATCCAGACTGGAATTTTAAAAGTACGAAACATATTAGTGGTCTAAAAATCTATAATTTTCATCCAATTCATATTATATTAAATACAAATGATATGAGTGATTTTAAAAAAATTCAAAAAAAAATTGGAGTAAATTCATTGAACGATGAAATTTTACAAAAATATGTTAATAAGAAAAAAGGAGTTAAAGATATCTTCCTAGAAATTCTTGATTTTCTTCAATCTAAAAAAACGTTTACTGTGAATGAAGTTATTAAAAATAGGCTATCAGTTTAGAAAATGTTTAACGGTTTCTCCTAAGCCTACTGCATATTTTTGGATTCGTTCATTTTCTATTGGACTGATGACTGTATTTAGCATTCTTGGTACAACATATTCCGCGTTTGGGCAGAGTCCTTGGGAATAATCTATCTTTCCTTCATAAATATTATCATAAACATCAGATACAATCCAATTATTTTTAGGGTCATTAAAAATTGGATAACGGTATGCTGGACTTGGTGAAAGATTGAAAGCACCATATGGCATAAATGATGGTAAAAAATAGTCAGCACCATTTTCCCTCAACTCTTTCATGAATTCATCGTAGTTTATGCCATGTTCATCTCCAGTAAATATAGCTGCCCAAATATGATATGGAGACCAATTTTCTTTAGGTATTTTTTGAGGTTTTAACCAAACACAGTCTTGCAAAGCTTCTGTGTATAATTTTGCTAATTCATTATCTTTT
>Ga0257111_1001180_pt1 | contig 10640 bp, 14 predicted proteins | sample LP_taG_6_FD_191567 | JGI IMG/M metagenome (GOLD analysis project Ga0257111, IMG submission 191567) | Marine microbial communities from Northeast Subartic Pacific Ocean, Canada - LP_J_2015_P26_500m | ecosystem: Environmental > Aquatic > Marine > Oceanic | place: Canada: Northeast Subartic Pacific... | reverse complement strand
TAAAAAAAAAAATTGATGTTGAAATTAAAGAAGTAGAAATTATTAAAGAAAACATAGTATTTAAAACTCCAGGGAAATTAAATTAAATGGCCATATATACTAAAATTTTGAAAAAAGACGTAGTGTCTATTGAAAAAAAATTCAATTTAGGAAAAATAACTTCTTTTAAAGGTATCAAAAAAGGCATTGAAAACACTAATTATCTTATTAGGACAAAAAACAAAAAATATATTTTGACAATTTTTGAAAAAAGAGTTCAAAAAAAAGATCTGCCTTTTTTTATGTCTCTTATGGATAAATTGAATAATCATAATATTAATTGTCCAAAACCTCAAAAAAGCAAAACAGGAAGCTATTTAGTCAATATTAAAAATAAACCTGCTTCTATTGTCTCTTTTGTTGAAGGAAAAGATAAAAATAAATTAAAAATAAATGACTGCTATGAAATCGGAAGAAATGTAGCCAAACTTCATATCGCTTCAAAGAAAATTAAACTTTACAGAAAAAATTCAATGTCTCTTAATTCTTGGCCCAAACTACTAAATAAGATTGGAAATAGATGTAAAAAAATTGATGTGAATTTAAATGATTTGATGAAGACTAGTCTTAAAGATATAAAAAAAAAATGGCCAAGAAAGCTTTCTAGTGGAATTATTCACGGAGACTTATTTATCGATAATATATTTTTCAAAAATAACAAATTTTATGGATATATAGACTTTTATTTCTCATCTAATGATTTTTTAATTTATGAAATTGCTATTTGTATTAATGCTTTATGCTTTGATAAAAAAAATAGAAAATTTATATTTAATAAAAAAAAATCAATAAATCTAATTAAAGGATATTCCAGCCTAAGAAAGTTATCTAAAGAAGAAAAAAATTCTCTCAATATATTATGTAGAGGAGCTGCACTGAGATATTTATTAACAAGAACTTACGATTATTTAAATACTCCGAAAAATGCAATAATTAAAATTAAAAATCCTCATGAATATATTCAAAAACTTAAGCTTCACAATAAGTTTATCAATTTTAAAGACTACTATAATTAAATGATCAAAATTTATACTGATGGTTCTTGTATTCAAAATCCTGGAAATGGTGGGTGGGCGGCGATAATATTTATGAACAATGAAAAAATAACAATTACAGGTAATAAAAAAAATACCACAAATAATCAAATGGAACTGATGGCAGCGATAGAGGCCTTAAAAAAAATACCCACTGGACAAGACGTGCAAGTTTATACTGACTCTAAATATGTTAAGTTGGGAATAACTGAATGGATTGAAAAATGGTCAATAAATAATTGGAAGACTTCATCTAAACAAAAAGTTAAAAATTTAGAATTATGGATTGAATTAAATAAAGTTTCAAAAAAGCATAAAATTGAATGGTTGTGGGTAAAAGCCCATGCTGGCGATCCTTTTAATGAAGAAGTAGATACTTTAGCCAAAAAGGCAGCAAATTTAAATTAATTTATTTAAAATATATTTTTTAACTTCCTCAATATCATTATTCATTACAATAAAGTTTTCCTTTTTACTTAAAATATAATTTAAATTATCTGGTAGCTCAGATTTAATATTAATAGCTTTTTTTATTGCTTCTGGGAATTTACATGGATGAGCCGTGGACAATACAATATTTTTACCAGCTAAATTAATTTTTTCTAAAGCTCCTAAACCTACTGCAGTATGGGGATCGATAATAATTTTATAGTTCTCATAAACTTTTTTTATACAAGATAATAATTCTTGTTCTGATATTGTTTCTGAAGCAAAATCTTTTCTAATTTTTTTTAATTCTTTTTCTTCAATTAAATATTTTTTTTCATTTTTTATGCTTTGCATGATTTTGCTTGTTTTGTCTGCGTTTTGGTCGTTAATATCATAGATTAATCTTTCAAAATTACTTGCTACTTGTATGTCCATACTAGGACTTAAAGTTTCTACGACTGAATGAGCTTTATACTGTCCGTTTGATATTGCTCTGTGTAAAATATCATTTTGATTTGTAGCAACTATTAATTTATCAATTGGAAGTCCCATTTTTTTTGATAGATAGCCAGCATAAACGTCACCAAAGTTTCCTGTGGGTACAGAAAAATTTATTTTTTCATTTATTTGACATGCTTGAAAGTAACTAAAAAAATAATAAACAGTTTGTGCAACAATACGTACCCAATTTATTGAGTTCACACCTGACATATTAATAGAATTAGAAAATTTATTATCTGCAAACATAGACTTTACTAGGTTTTGACAATCATCAAAATTTCCATCTATTGCAATATTAAATACATTTTTATCTTCAACTGTTGTCATTAATTTTCGCTGTACTGAAGAAACTTTATTATTCGGATGAAGTACAAATATATTCATTTTATCTTTACTTTTAATAGCGTCAATTGCTGCAGATCCAGTGTCTCCTGAAGTTGCAACTACAACATTAATTTTTTTTTTTAAATTTTTTAGATAATGATCATACAAATGACCTATGAACTGCATTGCAATATCTTTAAATGCAAGAGTTGGCCCATGATATAATTCCAGAATTTTATTTTCTCCAATATCAGTTATTTTGACAACATTTTTTTCATTAAATTTGGAATATGATTTTTCTACAATATTTGATAATTCATCTTTTCTAATTGTTTCGTCACAAAATAGAAAAATAATTTCTTTCGCTAAATCTTTATAGTTTAACTTGCTTAAGCGTAACAGATCTTGTTCGGATATTGCTGGAATAGTTTTTGGTATAAATAGACCCCCATCATCAGCAAGCCCTTTAATAAAAACTTCTGTAAAATTGAATTCTTTCGATCCGTTTCTTGTACTTATATATTTCATTTTGCGAGTTATTTTTTAATTCTACCCCAATTTCTTTGGGTCGCAATATTTAAATTAGATTATCTATTAAAAACAATACAAAAATCAAAAACAGATATAAAATTGAATAACCAAATACTTTTTTTGCTTTTTTTAAAACAAATTTATTTTTTTTATGTTTATATAAATCATAACAAATAAAATTATAATAAATTGTAAGCATCATTGCTGGTATTAAATACACCAATCCTGAAAATTTTATTGCATACGGCATAAAAATAACTGGTAACATTAATAACGAATAAACTAAAATATAAAGTTTAGTTTTTTCTATTCCGTCCGTTAGTGGCATCATTGGTATTTTTGCTTTTTTGTAATCGTCAACTTTGTAAAGACTCAATGCCCAAAAGTGAGAAGGTGTCCAAAAAAATATTATTAAAAATAAAGATATTGAAACAAGAGAGATAGAATTAGTTGCTATTGTCCAACCTATTACTGGTGGTAAGGAACCTGCAATACCTCCAATTACAATATTCTGCGGTGTTTTTCTTTTTAACCATATTGTGTAAACAAAAAGATAAAAAAAAATTGTAAATAATAGCAAAGATGCTGACAAAAAATTTATGAAATAATTTAGGGCTCCAACCGAAAAAACTGTAAGTAAAATTCCAAAGATTAAAGCTTGCTCTTTATTAATTTTTCCTGTTGGGATTGGTCTCAAACATGTTCTTGTCATTAAAGCGTCAAGATCAGATTCATACCACATATTTAAACATCCAGCGGCTCCTGCTCCCAATGCAACTAAAATTATTCCTATCATTGCATCGGAAATATTTATATTTGAATTAGAAGTCAATAATCCAACTGCGCAAGTAAATATAACAAGAGACATTACTCTTGGTTTCATGAGCGACACTAAAGATTTAATATAATTGACTAAATCTAGAGATGCAGTTTTGTTTTTAATTAAATTATTGGACAAGATTAATCTACATTCATCGAAACAAATATCACTAACAATACCATTCCAACTATAAGAATATGATTGCCTAAATCAAAAAATCCTACCTGTTTATTTTTTTTATCAATTAATTTTCGGTGAAGAGGTAAATTATCATAGGGATTAATTTTAATATTAGTATCTTCTTCTTTTTGACTTTCCATTTTTATTGAAGTTCCAAACCATGTTAAATAAATAAAAAGGCCAAAAAATATTAAAACTCCAGCAAGTACATTATAACCAGTCATTAAATTACCCTCCCGTAAAAAAATATAATAATCTTGTAAACGCAGTGTATTTTGCTTCTGCCACCATTAGTCCAATAAAACAAGCAATAGCTGTCATTGGCCATAAAAGAACATTTACTAAAGCATAACGTTCCCAAAATAAATGCATAAAGAAAGCCATTATTAAACCAGCTTTAAGAAACATAAATGTTAAAATTAAAGTCCATCTTAATAAACCCTGAAATCCAATCCAGTCAACCATGTAAGAAAAAAAACTAAGTACAAATAACAAGCCCCAAATCCAAAGATATATTCCTATCTTATGTGTGCTAGCCTGTTGTTTGTTTTGTGTCTCATCCATAATTTAGTTTACCATAAATAAAAGAAGGCAAATATAAATACCCATACTAAATCAACAAAGTGCCAATAAAGACCTAAAATCTCTATTGCAACATAATCTGATTTCATTGTTGTAAAAAACCCTCGTTTACCAGTATCAAAATCACCTCTAAAAGTTTTTCTTGCAAAAATAAATAGAAAAATAACACCTATTGAAACGTGTGTTCCATGAAAGCCTGTAATCATAAAAAAGAAAGAACCAAATTGTTTAGCTCCAAATGGGTTTTCCCAAGGTCTAACTCCTTCGTGTATTAATTTTGACCATTCAAATGCTTGCATTCCAACAAAAGTAAGTCCTCCTAAAGCTGTGGCTAATATTAGCCAGGCACACATCTTTCTGTTTCTTTCGTAACCATATTTAACAGCAAGGGCCATAGTTCCACTACTTGTAATCAAAACAAATGTCATGATTGCAATTAATAATAATGGTACTGGGACACCACCTACATGTAATGCAAAAACTTCGCTTGGATTTGGCCAATCTACTACTGTAGAAGCACGCCCTTTCATATATGAAATTAAAAAACAGCTAAATATAAAAGTATCACTTAGTAGAAAAATCCACATCATAGTTTTGCCCCACTGGACACCTTTAAACGCAGTTTGATCTGAGCTCATATCTGCAGCCATACCTTTGTAACCACCTGGCAATTTATTTAAAGTATGATCAGACATTTAATATTTAATTAATTAAGTTTTTTCAACCTCGGCACCTAAAACTTCGCTTGGTGGAGTTGTTTGAGTTATATAATCTTCTTTTGCTCCTGGAACATTAAAATCGTAAGGCCATCTATGAACAACTGGTAATTTCTCTCCCCAATTACCATGAGCTGGCGGAACTTCAGGAGTTAACCACTCTAAAGAATTTGCTTTCCAAGGATTTCGTCCCGCTGGTTTTCCCATTCTTAAACTTACTACAATATTATAAATAAAAATAAATTGTGACAATCCAACAATTAAAGCAGCGACCGTTATAAATTCATTCATTCCAACTGCTGACGTTACGTAGGGACTGTCATACATTTCAAAATATCTTCTTGGTACTCCAATAAATCCTAGATAATGCATAGGGAAGTAAATTGAATAAGCGCCTAAAAAGGTAAACCAAAAATGCCATTTGCCTAATTTTTCACTTAACATTCTTCCTGTAACTAAAGGAAACCAATGATAAACAGCTCCCATAATTACCATAAGTGGAGCAATACCCATTACCATATGAAAATGAGCTATAACAAAATAAGTGTCAGATAATGGAACGTCTACAGCTACGTTTCCTAAAAAAATACCAGTGATACCACCATTCACAAATGTAACAATAAAACCTAAAGTAAAAAGCATTATTGTATTCATTCTTATATTTGCTTTCCATAAAGTTATTATCCAATTGTAAACTTTTAATGCAGTTGGTACAGCAATTATAAGAGTAGTTGTTGCAAAGAAAAAACCAAACCAAGGATTCATTCCACTAACATACATATGGTGAGCCCAAACAAAAAAGCTTAAAGCACCAATTCCAACAATTGCCCAAACCATCATTCGATAACCAAAAATATTTTTTCTCGCGTGAACTGATATTAAATCTGAAACTATTCCAAAAGCAGGAAGCGCTACAATATAAACTTCTGGATGACCAAAAAACCAAAATAGGTGTTGGAATAAAATTGGACTTCCTCCTCCATAATCTAAAACTTCACCAGCTTTTAAAATCGTAGGCATAAAGAAGCTAGTTTCAAGCACTTTATCTAAAGTCATCATAATGCAACTAACCAATAAAGCTGGAAAAGCTAGCATTGCTAAAGCTGTTGCTGTAACAATGCCCCAAACACTTAACGGCATTCTCATTAATGTCATTCCTCTAGTACGAGCTTGCAATACCGTGATTAAGTAATTCAATCCACCCATGGTAAATCCAATTACAAATAAACATAAAGAAACAAGCATCAAAATAATTCCTAATCCTGATCCTGGTGTTCCTTCTAAAATTGCCTGAGGAGGATAAAGTGTCCAACCTGATCCGGTTGGTCCTCCTGGAACGAAAAAACTAGCCATAAGAACACAAACTGCAACAAAAAACATCCAGAAGCTCACCATATTTACATATGGGAAAACCATGTCCCTTGCACCAACCATTAAAGGAATTAGATAATTACCAAAACCTCCCAAAAATAATGCTGTTAAAAAATACACAACCATTATCATTCCATGCATTGTTACAAACTGGTAATAATGTTCTGCTGTAATAAATGGAACTAGTTCTGGAAAACCTAATTGCAAACGCATTAACCATGAAAGAATAAGTCCAACTATACCGGTAAATACTGCAGTGAGAAAATATTGTACTCCAATAACTTTTGCATCCTGGCAAAAAATCCACTTAGTAATAAAACTATGACCATGATAAAGGTCTTGATCGGCAACTTCAGCAGGTTTTACATAATCAATATCTTTTATTGAACCACCAGACTCTGTTGTTGATTCTGAAGATTGCGCTTCAAGTGGAGTTATATTGTCTTTATAATCGTCTGACATAATTGTTTTTCTATATATATACTTTTTTATTTATTTTAATTATTATTTTTTGCAATTTTTATTGTATTAAATTCAATTTTGTTTTGTTTGGCTATTAAACTTGAAAATGTTTCTTGTTCATTAAGCCAGTTTTCATAATTTTGTTTATTTTCAACCACAACTTTTGCTCTCATACCATAGTGGCCTAGTCCACAATACTCTGCACATAAAACCTCGTACTCTCCAACTTTATTTGGTTCAAACCAATAATAGGTTATTATGCCAGGAATAGCATCCATTTTTGATCTAAATTGCGGTACATAAAAATTGTGCAAAACATCAACTGATCTTAATAAAATTTGAACTGGTCTATTTGTTTTTAAATGAAGTTCGTCACTTTGAATTAAAACATCATCTTTCCCATTTGGATCATCTAAATTTATTCCAAAAGGATTTTCATCGCTAATTTTTGCTACCTGAACAGTACCTAACTTTCCATCTTCACCCGGTAACCTATATTGCCAACCCCACTGCCAAGCCATCACCTCAATGTTGAGTGCATTCTTTGGAGTATTAATAAATTCATTCCAAACTATAAGTCCTGGAGCTAAAAGAGCCGCAACACCCAGTGTTGTTGCTACAGTTAATATTTTTTCTAATTTGTTATCTTCAGGTTTGTATTCAACTTTACGTCCTTCTTTATAAGAAAACTTAAAGGTGCAATAAACCATAAACAAACAAACTAAAATAAATACTCCACCACCAATCCAAAATGTTAAATTTATTGTGTCATCCATTGCTCCCCAATTTGAAGCTATGTCAGTCCACCACCATGGCGTAAAAATATGGAACAATACTGATCCAATAATTACCGCCAAAAAGATAAATCCTGCGTGCATACAGTCGAAGTTATAAAAGAAATATACATATAATCTAGAGACAAAATGTCTTAATAAATGCCTAAATAAGCTTATATAATCAACCAAATATGCTTGGAAAGTTTGGAATTTTTGCTGTCATACTTATTTTGATCTTTTTGTTTTTTATTGTCATTTCTTTTGGCGCAGGATTCTTTTCTAAAGATGAAAAAAGTCCAGAAATAAAAAAATATTTAAAATCTGTAAATATTTTATTAGTAGTTATTGCTGTTGTTGGAGCTATTCTAATGCTGTTTCTTGAAATTTCTTAAGCGAGCAAAGCTCTACACCACTCAATTACAGTATCATTAAAAACATACATAATTAAAAAAAATGCTATCCAGACAATTAACAAAAAAGTCCAATAAAGAGATAAAGCATCTATATTTTTTTTCTCATTTATAATTTCTTCTTGTTTAAGTTTACTAACTTTAGAAAAAACTTTTCCCCAAAAAAATAATCCTCCTAAAAGATGTAATCCATGAATTGCTGTAAAGATATAAAAAGATGAAAAATAATTATTTGTAGAAACATAATTTCCACTTTTCATTAATTGAAACCAAAAAAATGTTTGTCCAAATAAAAATAGGTAACTTAAAAACCCTACTACAAGTAAATTACTTTTAATTTTTATAAAATTATTTTTTTTTAAATCTTTTGTTATTTTATTAAAAAAATAAGTAACAGATAATAAAATTAAAGTATTTGCCCATAGTAAATTAGGTTTTAATAAATACTCTGTGTCTTGCCCTGCGGGAATGCTATAAAGATAACCAGTAACTACTAAAGTAAATAATACAGTGCTTACTCCAAAAATTACGATCACCGCTGATGTTTGTGTTGATATATTAAACGTTTTACCTTGATGATAATTATCACTTACCATCTGCTCTTTTTCCCAAGGTTTATCAGTTAATGAACCAAAAAGTTTCTTAAAAAAATTAGACATAAATTATATAAGGTATAAATATAATCATTAAATTATGAAATTAAAGACTTCCATAACAATTCTTGGCGGCTGTTTAATAATTTTTTTATTTATTATGTTGCCAATTGTATTATCTGTACAAGGTAAAAAAGAAGACAATGTCGCATCATATACTGGCTCATCATTTACGTTAACCGATGTAAATAATAACTCAATTACAGAAAAATCATTTCAAGGCCCTGCTACAGCTCTTTTTTTTGGATTTACTCATTGTCCAGATGTATGTCCAATGACTTTAAATAAATTAAATATTATTTCTGAACAATTAAAAAAAGATCAAAATAAATTAAAAATTTTCTTTATAAGTATTGATCCTGAAAGAGATACTCCAGAAGTGATGAGAGATTATTTAAGTTCTTTTGGAGATCAATTTATTGGCATTACCGGTGAACCAGAAAAGATATTTACACTTTCTAAATCATGGGGCATCGTTAAAGAAAAAATATTTACCGAAGATGGAAACTATACACTCAATCATAGTTCGCCTATTATTTTACTAAAAGACGGAAAATATGTTGCTACCATTAGACAACAAGATGATATTAAAAAATCTTTAAAGAAAATTAAAAAGTATTTATAAATCTGTTAAATAGTTAATTATTGATATTGCAGAAATCGCCGCTGTTTCTGATCTTAAAATATTTTCATTAATTTTAAGTGGTTTAACGCCATCAAAGGAGAGAACTTCTTCCCTTTCAGATTCCGAAAAATCTCCTTCAGGTCCAATGATTAAACATATTGGTTTTTTAGATAACCCTTTTATATCCAATTTTTTATTTTGAGAGTTTAGATCTGTAAATATTAAATCTATATTGTTTTTATTTTCAGTTAAAAAATTTTTTAAATTTTGAGGTTCTTCTATTGAAGGAACATTAATTCGATTTGATTGTTCAGCTGCCTCAATAATTATTTTCTGCAATCTTTCTTTATTTATTTTTCTAACGACAGTTCTATCAAAAATAATAGGTAAAAATTTAGTTACACCTAATTCAGTTGCTTTTTGTATCATAAAATTAAAATAATTTGATTTAATAGGTGAAAAAGCTAGCCAAACTTCTTTTAAATTTTCTTTTTGTCTTAATTTTTTGGTTACGGTAAATTCAACTATTCCTTTGGTAATTTCTTTAACTTTTACCTCCCATTCCCCACCACTATTAAATAAAGAAAAAGTTTCATTAACTTTAACTCTCATAACTTTATTAACATAGTGTGATTGAGATTTATCAAGCTTAGTAGTTAAATTAATTGATAAACTTTTTGAAAAAAATAATCTAATATTGCCCATATATATTATGTATAATATTTTTGACTTACTTGGAAGAATACTAATATCAGCGGTATTTTTTTTATCAGGAATTAATAAAATTCAACAGTACGAAGATACTGTGGAATGGATAGAAAGTTTTGATCTGCCTGGATTATTATTAACTCCTGCTATAATTCTTGAAATTGTTTTGCCTATTTTAATTGTAATCGGTTATAAAGTTAGAATTTCAGCGGCACTAATGGCTCTTTTTTGTTTTGCAACAGCAATAATTTTTCACGCTGATTTCAACAATCAAATGCAGTTTGTATCTTTTTTTAAAAATATTGGTCTAGCTGGAGGTTTTTTATTCTTGGTAGTTAATGGAGCAAAAGATTTTAGTTTAGATAAAAAATTAAGCTAATGAAACAAATAGAAGTAGAAAAAATTATAGTGCCAATTGCAGCATCAGACGGCGCTGGAGTTAAACTAAAAAGAAGTATTGGAACACATCTTATTGATTA
>Ga0257111_1001179_pt1 | contig 10642 bp, 11 predicted proteins | sample LP_taG_6_FD_191567 | JGI IMG/M metagenome (GOLD analysis project Ga0257111, IMG submission 191567) | Marine microbial communities from Northeast Subartic Pacific Ocean, Canada - LP_J_2015_P26_500m | ecosystem: Environmental > Aquatic > Marine > Oceanic | place: Canada: Northeast Subartic Pacific... | reverse complement strand
ATAATTTAAAACATCTTTCTTGTTCTTTACTTGAATTGTGGCAATTATTTTTTTATTAAATTTAAATTTAATATTTGAGATTAAATTACTATTATAGTTTCCGTATATCTGAAAATAATCAATATTTAATTTAGAAAATTTTTCTAACTCATTTTCGTCAGGGTTAACTAAGACGGCAACATATTTGGTATTTTTTTTTTCAATTTTTGTTAATTCTTTTGCTTTTTCAAATTCAATAAATCTATGACTTTTTGGATAATTTAAAATAAATCCACAAAAATCAGCACCATATTTTATGCTAGTCTGTACCTGCTCAGCAGTAGAAAGACCGCAGATTTTTACTTTCATTAAGTTATTTTAGTAATTTAATTAATTTTTGTATATTTTTTTTAATGTTACCTTGTGTAATGCTTCTGCCTATTACAACTGAAGTTGCACCATTATCAAAAGCTTTGTTTGGAGTCATGACACGTTTTTGATCTTTAATTTTATCCCCAATTAATCTTATACCTGGAGTTACAATTTCCATTTTTTTAGAAATTTTTTTAACTATTTTTACTTCGTGCCCTGAGCAAACTACGCCATCTAAGCCAGCTGCTTTTGCTAATTTTGTTTGTTTAGCCACCAAATAATTAATTGATTTTGTATGTCCTATTTTTTTTAAGGATTCATCAGAAAGACTTGTTAAGACAGTCACACCTAGTATTTTCAAATTTTTATTTATTTTTCTTGCCGATTTTTTTACTGCCTTTAACATTTTATAACCACCATTAATGTGAACGGTAAGATATTTTATATTTTTCAAATCTTTTAAGGAAGCAATAGCAGCAGAACATGTATTTGGAATATCGTTAAGTTTTAAATCTAAAAATATTATTTTGTTTTTATCAATTTTTGATAAAAAAGATCTGCCTGATTTTGAGTAAAAAAATTCTAATCCAAATTTATATCCAATCTTTAATTTTTTTGTTTTGGTTTCATTAATTATCTTTCTAATTTGGTCTAAATTTGTTGTATCACAAGCTATAAAAATATTTTTATTCATCAGTATTTATTTTTTGAAAAAGTTTTTTACTCATTTTAAAATGAATTGTTTTTTTTTCAGGAGTTTCAAGTTTTTCACCAGTTTTTGGATTTCTAGACAATCTAGCTTTTTGTATATGAGTTGACCAAGTTCCGAAGTTTCTTAATTCAACATTTTCTCCTTTGTGAAGAGCAAGTTTAATTTCATTAAGCACAATATTTAAAAAATTTTCTAAATCTTTCTTTAAGAAATTAGGATAGTTATCTGATATTTGTTTTAAGAGCTTAGATTTTACAATAGCCAATTTAGTCTATTATTTTTCTTTTTTTTTTTGTTTTTTTTCTAATTTATCCGATAAAGACGAAAATGGAAGATTTTTACCTGAAAGTGGTGAGCTAAATTTTGAAACTGCTTCCTTATTTTTTAATTCTTCTAATAATTTTATGCTTAATGTTGCCTTTCTTTTATCTATATCTAATTCTGCAATTGCTGCATCAATACGTTCTGAACCAACAAATCTTGAGGGTCGAGCATCAGCTGAATTTATAGCGATTTGGGATTTTTTTATAACAAATTCTAATTCACAGCCTTCCGGTTTTACTAAAAGACCTTTATTATCAGAACTTATCACTCGAACAGTTATTGCGTCATTTATTTTTTTATTTTTAAACCAATCAAAAGGATCTGGTTTTGTTTGACGTAATCCAACCCTAATTTTTTGCTGATCTTTTTTAATTTCTAAAACTTTAACTTTAAATTTATCACCTTTTTTATAATTTTTTAATTCTGACTCAGGATCAGTTGAATAAGAAAGATCATTACAGTGAAGAAAAGCATCAATTTCTAAATCATCTATTTTTAAATATAACGCATATTCGTTTATCATATTTACTACGCCTTCAACTTCACTTCCTACTGGATATTTTTTTTCCATTGTTTCGTAAGGGTTTTCCATTGTTAAGCGATGCGAAATAGCAACTCTTCTTTTTTCTTTATCAATTTCAGTAATTACACATTGGATTTCATCTCCAATTTTAAACAGTTTTTTTGCTGAAGCATTTTTTTTAGACCAGCTTAGTTCACTAGAATGTAGCAAAGTAGAAAGCCCAGGTTCTAATTCACAGAAAGCACCAAAATCCATTATTTTAACAACTTTTACTTTGTATGGTTTGTTTAAATTATAGTTAGAAATATGATCGAACGGATCAGGAGAAAGTTGTTTTATACTGCAACCAACTTGTAATTTTTCTTTATCAACTGTAATGACTAATAAATCATGTTTTTCACCAATATTAAAAATTTCGTCAGGGTGGTTTATTCTTGAGTAACTTATTTCCTGTAAATGAACTAGAACATCTAATTCTGAATTTACATCAAAAAAGCATCCAAAACTTGAATAACCTTTAACTACAGCATTTTTTATTACATCTCCAACTTTGTATTTTTCAATTATTTTTGCTTTATCTTCTTTTTTGCTAGAAGAAATTATTTGTCTTCTGGAAACGCAAGCATTTCCTCTAATCTTATCTAATTTAATTAATGCAAACTTTTGTGGTTCATTCATTAAGTGAGAAATATCTTTTAAAGGTTTATCTGAAATTTGGGAACCAGGACAAAACATTAATGATCCAGTTTCAAGATGTTCAACTATAACTCCACCTTTACATTTTGATGTAATTTTACCAGTTATTGGTTCATTTTTTTCATAAGCTTTTTCAAGTTGAAACCAACCTTTAATTTTTTCTGCCTTCGTGACCGAAACTACAACTTCACCATTTTTATCTTCTATTTTTTCAAGTAAAACTGAAATTTTTTCACCAACCTTAATGTTTTCATAAAGTTTTATATTTTTAGTTTCATTGATATCTAAAACTGGTTCTGATTTGAGACCTTCAATAAACAAAAACACAAATTTATCTGTAATTTTAGCAACCTTACCCTCTACAATTTTGCCTTCTTCAATTTTATTTTTTGATAATTGACTATTTAGCAATTTCTCAAATTCTTTTGATGCGGGAGTTTGTAATTCTTTATAAATTTCCATTAATTATTAGTTTTTTATCAATTATTTTTTTAATTTTTAAAAAGCATGCTCTTTTAGATAAATTTGTAGTATTAATCAAGATTGAATCTTTTGTTTTTTTTAGAGGTGATATTTTTCTATTATAATCACTTTTATCGCGTTTTTTAATGCTTTTAAGCACTTCATTGTAGTGTATTTTTTGTTTGAGTCTTTTTAATTCTAAAAACCTTCGTTTTGCTCTTGTTACTACATTCGCCGATATAAAAAACTTAAATTCAGCATTGGGGATAATTTTGTATGTAATATCCCGTCCATCTAAGCAAGATCCATTATATTTTTTTGGTGGATGATATGCGCACCTAATTTGAAAATTATGGACCAAATTTCGAATTTGCTTATCTTTTGCTACTATTGAGGCTGCCATTCCAACTTTATTAGATAATAAATTTTTTTTTTTCAAATCATTTATTTTTAAATTTTTGATTTTTCTTTTAATATAAGAATAGTTAAATTTTTTAGGATTCTTTATTTTATAAAGTCCTAATAAACGATAAATTTTTCCAGTATCTAAAAAAAACAAGTTATAATGTTTTGAAATTAATTTAGCTTGTGTGCCTGCTCCAGCGGCCGCTGGACTATCAATTGCAATTTTTATTTTTTTTTTAAATTTCATTTATTTATTTTTCCACCAAGGTCTTTTTGTATAATTTTAAAAAAGGACGGAAAAGAAGTTTTGATAGATTCAGGATTATGTATTTTCCATTTTCCGCCAAGTGTTAAAGCAGCTATTGTGCTCATTGCCATTACTCTATGGTCTTTTAAATAATTTTTTATTTCATAATTTTTATTTAGTTTTAAATTTGGCTGTCCCCAAATTTTAATCCCATGATTTATAGTTAACTTATTTTTTACACCAATCATATTTAAAATCTTTGATCCCCAATTTAATCTTTTTGATTCTTTTTTGTTTAATTCTTCAAGATTTCTAAAGTAAGAAATGCCTTTTGCTTTTGCGGCGGCAAGAAAAATTATCAAAAATTCATCAATTGCACTACTATTAAATTTATTTGGGCAATTAATTGATTTTAAAGATTTTGAACTTTTTACATGAATATCTGCAATTTTTTCACCTTTATAATTTTTTTTATTTTTAAGAACTATTTTTGCACCCATCTTATTTAGTATATTTATTACGCCAGTTCTTGATTTATTTACTCCTACTTTTTTTAAAATAAGTTTACTACCTTTTGATAATAAAGTTAGCACAATAAAGAAAGCGCTCGAGCTTATGTCTGAAGGGATATTGTAATTAAAAGATTTAAAGTTTTGCTTACCTTTGATTTTTATAATGTCAAAATTTTTTATTTTTTTTATTTTTATTGGAATTTTTAAATATTTAAATAAAAGCTCAGTATGATTTCTTGAAGGCTTACATTTAATGTAGGTTTCACCAGGAGTTAAGAGCGCCGCAAGCATTACGCTACTTTTGCATTGACTAGAACCTTTAATTTCTAAATAATTTATTGGCGTTAAGTAAGTGCTTCCTTTTATATAAATTGGGAGTGTATTTTTATTTCTTGGATAAAAAGTAGCGCCAAATTCTTTAAGAGGGTCAATTATTCTTTTCATGTCTCTTTTTGATAAAGAATTATCACCAATGATTTTTATTTTTTTAGGAGAGTTAATCAAAAGTGAAGTTAGAAGTCTGACACAGGTTCCAGAATTATTTCCATTTAAAATTAAATTATCTTTGTAAACAAAGCTATTCAAACCATTCCCATGAATTTCGCAAAATTTGTGTTTTTTATTCCATTCAATCTTTACTCCAAGCTTTTTTAAACAATTTAATGTACTTAAAACATCTTCAGATTTTAATAAATTAAAAGCTCTTGATTTTCCTATAGCTTGAGAGGCAAGAAGTGCAAATCGAATACTTAAGCTTTTGTCTCCTTCAACATTAATTTTTTTATTAAAATTTTTTAATGTTTTGTTAATTAAAATAGGCTTAGACATTTTAATTTTATATTAATTGAATTTAAAAGAGTCGCCAAAATAATGAGTCCTTGCACTTATATTATTCATAAGTTGAGTAGGTGTTCCTTGAGCTATAATTTTACCATTTGATAGTATTATGGATTGATCTGCTACTGCTAAAATGTCTCTTGCAGCATGGTCACAAATAAGAATAGCGATTTTTGGATTTTCTGTTTGTAAGTTTACTATTATTTCTTGAAGCATTTTTATTGTAAGTAAATCTAGTGCTGAATAAGGTTCATCAAGCAAAAGTATTTGAGGGTCACCTAATAGTGCTAGAGCAATTACACATTTTTTACGTTGCCCACCTGATAAAAATTTTGCTTTTACATCTCTTACAGTATCGAGTTCAAATTTTGAAATTAACTGATTAATTTTTTCGTTTCTTTTTCTATCATCCTTTATTAAAATTTCTCCAACACATTTTAAATTTTCAAGCAACGTAAGATCTGAAAAAAAACCACCATACTGGGGGCAAAAGCCTATTTTAAATTTTATAGTTCTTTCATAAATTGGATATTTTGTTGCATTAGTACCATAAAAAAATATTGAACCATAAACAGGTTTGACCAATCCAGTAATTAAATTAAAGATTGTTGATTTTCCAACTCCATTGGGTCCAAGTAGTCCCAAAACTTGTCCTGGATTAACATCAAAATTAATGTTATCTAAAATTTGTCTTTTTCCAAAAGATAATGAAACTTTCTTCAGAGAAATTAATGGTTTTTGTTTTTTAAAAGATTTAATTCTAAATTTTTTTATTATGGCCATAATTATTTTTTATCTATTATTTTAATTTTTTCAGTCTTATTATCCATAAAAATTTTAGAATTCTTTGTTATTAAGTCGATTTCCAATCTATCAGCTTTTAGGTTTGTGCCTGGTTTATTATAAACTATATTATTATACATTGATGCCAAGTTATCATTAAATGAAATATCTAAATTTTCACTAGTTGCTTTATGGATTAGATGAGTCACATTAACGTTCTCAAAAAAGCTAGTTTCATGATTGATTTTATTATAATTTGCATAATTAGATGTTATTTTTAGAGGCGATGAATCCACCAAATATATTGTCGCTACAACATTAGTCATAAATATTTTGTCTGGATTATTTATATCTATTTTGCCAACTTTTGACATAAGCTCATAATAATTGCCCGATAAATCAGAAAATGAATAATTAATATCTTTTATTAAAGTTCCAGTATCATCGTCAATCAACAATTTTTTTTCTTTGATTATTGGTAAACTTGATGTTTTTAATTTTTCTTTTTTATTAAAATACAAAAAGAATGTAGCAAAAACTATTATAAATATTGTTATTAATAATAAGAACTGAATAAGTATCTTCTTGTACATTTATTAAATATTTGCCCTTAAAATATTATGTATATGCAAAACACCAGTTGTTTTATATTTGGATTTATTACTATTAACACATAAAGCGGTAATTTTTTTATCTTGCATGATCGATAAAGCTTTTGTTGCTAGCATGTCTTGGCTAATGCTTATTGGTCTTGGAGTCATTACTTTTTTTATTAGTAAGTTATGTAATTTTTGATTTTTCTTAATTTTTCTTTTCAAATCTCCATCAGTTAGAATTCCGGTAGTAATTTTTTTACTATTTCTTACAATTATAAAGCCAAGATTTTTATGTCTTAAAATTCTTAAAGCATCCTGCATTTTTAAATTTTCATTTACAAAAGGTATTTTATTTTTTCCAGCTATCATCAAATCTTTCACAGTTAAAAGCTTTTTAGAAATTGCACCGGCAGGGTGCCATTTTTTAAACAACATAATTCCATGTTTTTTATACTTCATAACAGAAATTACCAAAGAGCTTCCGAGACTAGCTTGAGCAATAATAGAACTGCTAGGCACAATACTACCAGGACCAGATTCTTTAACCTCTGGAATTAATAGTTTTATATCTGCCGCTTTATATAAAAGAGAATTTTTTTTTGCAGTTATGCCTATTAAAACAATCCTGTTTCTATTCGCATATGATGTAATTGGTTTAAGTTCTGCAGTTTCACCAGAATTGCTTATTAATATCAAAATATCTTTTTTTGAAATACTGCCAAGGTCCCCATGAGAACAATCGCTTGCAGATAAAGCGAAGCTCGGTGCCCCAACAGAAGATAAAGAAGCAGCTATTTGCGATGCAACGTGACCACTTTTTCCAACACCAACTAAAATAGTTTTTGAAGTACACTCCCCAATTAATTTAACAGCTTGATTAAATGCATTCCCAATTGATTTTTTTAACTTTTGTAAAGCTAATATTTGAAGATTTATTGTACTTTGTGCATGTTTTTTATAATTTTCTTTCTTCATTTAATGACTCCAAACATCTTGAGGGATTAAAGCTAAATCAAGGTCAACACGTATTTTTAGATATTTTAAAGCTTCTTTATAAAGTTCAATTCTGTTTTCTCTTACTAAAATTTTATTTAGTTCTTCATGTATTTTATGTAAGTGAACAACATCTGTAGCTGAATATTTTAATTGTTCTGGGTCTAAATTTTTTTTACCCCAATCAGAGCTTTGTTTTTGTTTGCTTATATCAACACCAATAAATTCTTTTACAAGTGCTTTATAAGAATGTTGATCGGAATATCCTCTTGCTATACGACTTTGGAGCTTAGAGCATTCTACATTCTCCACGTTGATTTTTAAATAATACTTAATCATCTCAAGATCTTTCCTGGCATAATGAAAAATTTTTTTTCTATTAGTGTCCAATAGTAATTTGATAAGATTTGGAGCCTTATATGTTTGTCTATTTAGTTGAACGATATGTACTTCTTTAGAATTTGATGAGCAAAGTTGAATTAAGCAAAGTTTATCCTTTCCTGGGGTTAAACCTGTAAATTCTGAATCACATGCTACAATAGGTCCTAGGCGTAAATTTTCTGGTAGATCTTCTTTGTGTAGTTTAATATCTGTACTCATTTTTTATAATTATATATATATGAAACCTAAAAATTGTCTAATTTTTGGCGCTTCCGGATTAATTGGACGTAATTTAATAAGAAAGTTAACTCAAAATAATTTTAAAGTTACTGCTGTAACAAGAAACATTCATCAAAAGGGATATTTATTAAAAACTCAAGGTAATCCAGGGTATATAGAAATTATTGAAAGCAGCATATTTGATGAAAACAAAATTAGAGGCTTAATAAAAAAAGCTGATATATGCATAAACTTAATAGGAATTCTGTATCAAAAAGGTAAAATTAATACTTTTGAAAATATTCATGAAAAATTTCCAAAATTATTATCAAATATATGTAAAGAATATAATATTAAGCAACTTATTCATTTATCAGCTTTAGGAATTGATAAAGCTGTTGATAGCTTATATGCAAAAAGCAAATTAAATGGAGAAACTTTTATCAAACAGAATTTTAAAGAAGCAAACATTTTAAGACCATCCGTTGTTTATTCGGTAGATGATAATTTTACAACTAATCTTATGTCTCTTCTAAACTGGTTTCCAATTTTTCCTTTATATTATAAAGGTTTAACTTTATTTAAACCTATTCACGTTTCTGATCTTGCAGAAGTAATTTACCAAATTATTTTTCGAAATATAAAATCAACAACAGTTGAATGTATTGGACTTGAAGAAATTTCTTTCAAAAATATTTTGCAAAGATTATTAAAATTAATTGGAAAAAAAAGATTATTGATGCCTATCCCTTTATTGGCTGCGCAGTCATTAGTTTTTTTTTTGGAATTATTTCCTAAACCTTTGCTAACTCTTGATCAGTTAAGACTATTAAAATATCAAAACATTCCTTCAGGACAATTTAAAACTAATTTTGATCTTGGAATACCGAGTTATGCAAACTTTGATATAGAAGTTGAAAAATATTCCTATATGTGGAGAGATGGTGGGCAATTTTCTCGAATAAAACAAAAAAATAATAATTGATAAGTTTTTTAGTATATTATTTATAACTTTTATCCAAGTAAAACAGAAACTACAATATGTATGAAAAATTAATAACATATAAGAAAAACTATTAATTATAATTTTAAGATAATAAATGAATCAATAAATAAAATAAAAAAATATCTTAAATAAGAATTTAGCAAGAACTAAAAAAAAGCTACTGTATAAATAACAATTTTAAGCTGATTTAATTTTTTTTTCTATAAATTGTGGAACTTCATCATCTTTGTTCACAACATCTTCTTTTTTATTTTTAGGTTGAAATATAATCATTAAATGAAGAGGACAATAACTGAATTTTTGTTTAGAATTGTTTATAGTTTTTCTTCCACAAAAAGTTGCATGGGGGTCGTTTGGATGCATATCGTGCTCCATGTATTTACAGGTTTCTTCAGTTAATTCCTCTAATGTTAAATTTCTTGCAGGTTCAAAATTTTTTTCTATTAAAAGAGATTTAAATTTACTTCTATGGCTCTTTTTGCTTATTTTTTGAAATCCTTGATCATTTTTTTTTGAATTTAGATCTCCCTTTGAAATATTATTATTTACTTTTGATGAAAGATTTAGTCTATGAGCTTTTCCAATCACTGCATTTCTGCTCATACCCCCAATGATTTCCGCAATTTGACTGGCAGTACTTCCTTTGCCCCATAGTTCTTCTAATTTTTTTACTTTTGCTTCTGTCCAACTCATAGTAGCTATATGCTATATATAGTGTATTTTAATAATAATTTACAATATACAGTACGCATAAGAATAGTTTAAACACAAGCTTAATTATTGATTTTTACACACAATTTTTGAAAAAACGTTATGAATATTTACTTATGGTTGAAATAGAAAAAAAATATCAAATTGGAGTAAGAAGATTTGGTTTAATAAACTGGGTTGGAGCTCACAACCTGTATGTTAAAGAAGTAAACAGATTTTTTGTAGTTTGGGCACAAACTTTACTTTCGCCACTTATATCAAGTCTACTATTTCTATCAGTGCTTTCATTAGCGATTGGAAATGAGAGGGGAGATGTATTAGGTTTTCCTTTTATAAGTTTTTTAGCTCCAGGACTTATTGCAATGTCAATTATTCAACAAAGCTTTGCGCATTCATCTTCATCTTTGATGATAGGAAAAATACAAGGAAATATAATTGATACTTTAATGGCACCCCTTTCTCCTGCCGAAGTAACATTAGCAATAATACTTGCTGCAATTACAAGAAGTATTATTATTACTGTAATTTCAATTATAGTATTTTCATTAATTGTTAAAATACATATTTATAGTATTTTTTACATTTTTATTTTTGCTTTTTTAGGATCTTTCATTCTTGGAGCTGTAGGTTTTATAGCTGGTCTTTGGGCAGAAAAATTTGATCATATGGCAACTGTAACAAATTTTATTATAACTCCACTTTCTTTTTTAAGTGGAGTTTTTTACTCTGTAGATAGGCTTCCTTCTTTTTTTCAATCCATAAGCAAAATTAATCCTTTTTTTTACATGATAGACGGTTTTAGATTTGGATTTTTAGGAATATCTGATGGTTCAATTAATTTTGGATTAATTTATTTAACTATTCTTTCGGTTGCAGTATGGCTT
>Ga0257111_1001178_pt1 | contig 10643 bp, 5 predicted proteins | sample LP_taG_6_FD_191567 | JGI IMG/M metagenome (GOLD analysis project Ga0257111, IMG submission 191567) | Marine microbial communities from Northeast Subartic Pacific Ocean, Canada - LP_J_2015_P26_500m | ecosystem: Environmental > Aquatic > Marine > Oceanic | place: Canada: Northeast Subartic Pacific... | reverse complement strand
AGGTAATGCTACTACTGCTACAGCATTAGCAACTGGTAGAACAATTGGTATGACAGGAGATGTTGTATGGACATCGGCAAGTTTCGATGGCTCAGGAAATGTAACAGCTGCAGCTGCTCTTCAAGCTAACACAGTTGATTCATCAGAACTAGTTGATGGTTCAGTTGACTTATCTCATATGAGTGTTAACTCTATAGACTCTGACCAGTATGTAGATGGTAGTATTGATTTAGCTCATATGTCTGCTAACTCAGTTGATTCAGCTCAATATGTTGATGGCTCTATTGATTTAGCTCATATGTCAGCTAATAGTATTGACAGTGACCAATACGTTGATGGTTCTATAGACAATGCCCATATCGCAGATGATGCTATTGATAGTGAGCATTATGCTGCTGCCTCAATTGATACTGCTCACATAGCAGATGACCAAGTTACTTATGCAAAGATACAGAATGTCACAGCCACTGATAGGATACTCGGTAGAGATTCTGCAGGTGCTGGTGTTATAGAAGAAATTACTGTTGCTAATTTACTCACCATGCTTAATGTTGAAGCTGGTGCTGATGTAACAGATGCAACAAATGTTAATGCTGCTGGTGCTCTTATGTTATCAGATACAACTACGTCCGGCTTAGGTATAGTTGTAGATGAGGATAACATGGCATCCAACTCAGCTACTAAGGTACCTACCCAACAAAGTGTTAAAGCTTATGTTGATGGACAGACAACAGACGAAACTGCTGAGGGTTCAAGTAATTTATACTACACACCTGAAAGATTTGATGATAGACTAAATGCAATGTTCATTGCTGGTACAAACCTTACAGCAACATATGACGATGCAGCAAACACATATAGATTAGATGCTACAACAGGAGAAGGAAGTGGTTATGACCTAAGTAATAACGATACAGATGATGTAGCTGAAGGAACAGGTAATTTATATTTTACAAATGCTAGAGCAGATGCAAGAATTACGAATGCACTGAAAGATGAAGATAACATGGCATCTAATAGTGCCACACATATTCCATCACAACAAAGTGTTAAAGCTTATGTTGATGCTCAAGTAACTGCCCAAGACCTAGACTTCCAAGGTGATAGTGGTGGTGCATTAAGTATTGATTTAGATAGTGAAACATTAGATATAGCTGGTGGTACTGGTATTGATACAGTTGGTTCAGGCAATACTGTCACAGCTTCTATTGACTCAACAGTCACAACATTAACAGGTTCACAAACCTTAACTAATAAAACATTAACAAGCGCAGTATTAAATACTGGAGTGAGTGGCACAGCTGTACTCGATGAAGATGCTATGGGTTCAAATTCAGCTACTCAGTTAGCTACTCAACAATCTATTAAAGCATACGTTGATGGTCAAACAACTGATGAGACCGCAGAGGGTTCAACTAATCTTTATCATACAACTGCAAGAGCAAGAGCAGCGGTAAGTGTTACTGACGCAGGTGGTGATGGTTCATGTACTTATAACTCAAGCACTGGTGTTATCACATACACTGGTCCAGGTGCCTCAGAAGTAAGAGCACATATAAGTGCTGGTACAGGTGTTGCAGTTTCAAGTGGTGCAATATCAATTGGACAAGCAGTAGCCACAAACTCTAATGTTCAGTTTGCTAATATTATAGCAACAGGTAACTTTACAGTTAATGGTACTACTACAACAGTTGCCTCAACTAACACTACACATACTGATGCATTAATTGAATATGCTACTGGTACTACAGGTACACCAGGCAATGATGCTGGTATTGTTATTGAACGTGGTGATTCTGCTAATGCCTTTATTGGATTTGATGAGAGCGCAGATAAATTTACTGTTGGTACAGGAACATTCACAGGTGCTTCAACAGGTAACTTAACAATTACGAAAGGAACATTGGTTGCAGACATTGAAGGTGACCTAACTGGTACAGTAACAGGAGCGGCAAGCTTAAACTTACTTAAGACTGGTGGTGCCATGACTGGAGCAATTACTACTAATTCTACATTCGATGGCGTAGACATTGCTACAAGAGATGCAATCTTAACATCCACAACTACTACAGCTGATGCAGCTTTGCCTAAAGCAGGTGGTGCAATGACAGGAGCTATTACAACTAACTCCACATTTGATACAAGGGATGTTGCTACTGATGGTACTAAGTTAGATACTATTGAAACTTCTGCTACGGCAGACCAAACTGCGGCAGAGATAAGAGTCCTTGTTGGTTCAGCCACAGACTCTCAAGTATTTACTGATGCAGATCATTCTAAATTAGATGCTATAGAAGCATCGGCCGATGTCACAGATGCTACGAATGTAGAAGCTGCTGGCGCGGTTATGGAATCAGGTAATACTGCTTCCGCAAAAATACCTTCTGGAACAACAGCACAACGAGATGGTTCTCCTAGTGCAGGTTTCTTCAGATGGAACACAACTGAGACCCAAGCTGAAATCTATGATGGAAGTGCTTGGAGTTTAGTTGGTGGTGGTAACACTACCGAAGAACCATTATGGGAACACGAAAGTGAAGTGTCATCTAATTATACAATAACAGATGGCAATAACGCATTATCGTGTGGACCTATAATAATTAATAGCGGTTACTCAGTTACAGTTGGCACAGGGTCAGCTTGGGTAGTTGTATAAATATATATAAATAAATTTTTTAGGAGAGACATAAAATGTCAAAAATAAAATTCACAGGTGATGCAGGCGGAACTGGTATATTTACTATTGCTTCTCCTAATTCATCTACAGATAGAACAATTACTTTACCAGATACTGCTGGTACGATTGTAACTGAAGACGCAACTGATGCTTCTGGTTATTCCTTCTTTATTGATGAGGATAACTTAGCATCTAACAGTGCCACTAAGATACCATCGCAACAATCAGTTAAAGCTTATGTAGATGCTCAAATCGCTAGTGAAAATACACTAGCCGAAGATAACGATGTAAACATCACATCCGCCGCTGATGGTTCATTATTACTTTACGATACAGGTACATCAACATGGCGCGATGCCGCTATGTCAGGTGATGCTACGATTACAGATACTGGTGCTATAAGTCTTGCTGCTAATACAGTAGACTCATCAGAACTAGTTGATGGCTCAGTTGACCTATCTCATATGAGTGTTAACAGTATTGATTCCGACCAATATGTTGATGGCTCTATTGATTTAGCTCATATGTCAGCTAATAGTATTGACAGTGACCAGTATGTTGATGGCTCAATAGACACAGCTCATATTGCTGCAGACCAAATTACATCTGCTTTAATAGCTGATGACCAAATTGATTCTGAACATATTGCAGATGCTTCAATTGACCTGGCTCATATGAGTGTTAATAGTATTGATTCCGACCAATACGTTGATGCCTCTATTGATACAGCTCATATAGCAGCAGATAATATTACATCGGCATTGATTGCTGATGACCAAATTGATTCAGAACATATAGTTGATGGTTCAGTTGACCTAGCACATATGTCAGTTAACTCTATTGATAGCGATCAATACGTTGATGGTTCAATAGACCTAGCTCATATGTCAGCTAATAGTGTTGACAGCGACCAGTATGTAGATGGCTCAGTAGATAATGTTCACTTAGCCAATTCAAGTGTTACAGTAAGTGATGGTTCAAATACATCACCGGTTGCTCTTGGTGGTACATTAACTTTTGCTGGCACAGCCAATGAGGTTGATGTTGTTGAAAGTGCTGGTACAATAACATATGGTTTACCCAATAACGTAACGATTGCGGGTAACCTAACAGTTGCAGGAACTCAAACAACTGTTTCCTCAACTACCATTGAGGTAGCAGACCCATTACTTTCATTAGCTACTAGTAACAATGCAGCAGATGCTGTTGACATTGGTCTATATGGTTTGTATGATACATCAGGTTCACAAGACTTATATGGTGGATTATTCAGAGATGCTTCTGATTCAGGTAAGTGGAAACTATTTAAAGATACGCAAGCTGTACCAACTACAACAGTTAACACTGCTGGTACTGGATATGCTAAAGGTACATTGGTTGCAGATGTTGAAGGTGCTGTAACAGGTAACTCTACTACAGCAACTGCTTTAGCAACTGGTAGAACCATTGCTCAAACAGGCGATGTAGTCTGGAACTCAGGAAGTTTTGATGGTTCAGCTAATGTAACTGCGGTTGCAACTATCCAAGCTGATGCTGTGGATAGCGCTGAAATAGCAGATGGTGCTATTGACCTGGCACATATGAGTGTAAACTCAATTGATTCAGACCAATACGTAGATGCTTCAATAGACCTGGCACATATGTCAGTTAACTCTATTGATTCAGACCAGTATGTAGATGGTTCAATTGATACTGCTCATATTGCTAATAGTCAAATCACTAATGCGTTAATGGCAGATGATGCTATTGACTCTGCAGAGATTGCTAATGGCTCTATTGACTTAGCTCACATGTCAGTTAACAGTATTGATAGTGACCAGTATGTAGATGGTTCAATTGACTTAGCTCATATGTCTGCCAACTCAGTAGACAGTGACCAATACGTTGATGGTTCGGTTGACAATGTTCACATGGCCAACTCAGCTATTACAGTAAGTGATGGTTCGAACTCAACAGCGATTTCTCTTGGTGGCACGGCTACATTTAGTGGTACTGCTAATGAGATTGAAGTTGGTGAAAGTTCCGGTACAGTAACAATTGGTTTACCAGACAATGTAACCATTGCTGGTAACTTAACAGTATCAGGAACTCAAACTTCAGTTTCCTCAACAACAATTGAGGTTGCAGATCCATTATTACATTTAGCAACAACTAATAATGCTGCGGATGCAGTTGATATTGGTGTGTATGGTTTGTATGATACTTCAGGTTCATTAGATTTATATGGTGGACTATTTAGAGATGCTAATGATTCTGGTAAGTGGAAATTATTTAAAGACTTACAAGCTGCTCCAACTACAACGGTTAATGTTTCAGGAACAGGATATGCAACTGGTACATTGGTTTCAAATGTTGAAGGTGATGTAACTGGTGCAGTAACAGGTAATGCTACTACTGCTACAGCATTAGCAACTGGTAGAACAATTGGTATGACAGGAGATGTTGTATGGACATCGGCAAGTTTCGATGGTTCAGGTAATGTAACAGCTGCGGCTGCTCTTCAAGCTAACACAGTTGATTCATCAGAATTAGTTGATGGTTCAGTTGACTTATCTCATATGTCAGTTAACTCTATAGATTCTGACCAGTATGTAGACGGATCGATTGATGTAGCACATATGGCAGCTAACTCTATTGATAGCGCTCAGTATGTTGATGGTTCAATTGATACTGCTCATATAGCAGCAGATCAGATTACATCTGCATTGATTGCTGATGACCAGATTGATTCAGAACATATTGTAGATGGCTCTATTGATTTAGCTCATATGTCAGTTAACAGTATTGATTCAGACCAGTATGTTAATGGTTCGATTGACACAGCTCATATAGCAGCTGACCAAATCACAGCAGCGTTAATTGCAGATGATGTAATTAATTCTGAACACTATGCTGCTGGTAGTATTGATGCTGAACACATGTCAGCTAACTCAATTGATAGTGATTCTTATGTTGATGGGTCAATTGACCTAGCTCATATGAGTGCTAACTCAGTTGATAGCGATCAATATGTTGATGGTTCAGTAGATAATGTTCACTTAGCTAACTCAGGTATTACTGTAAGTGATGGTACAAACTCAACTGCAGTCGCTCTTGGTGGTACAGCCACATTTAGTGGTACTACTAACGAGGTCGAAGTAGGTGAGAGTTCAGGAACAATCACAATCGGTTTACCAGATAATGTAACAATTGCTGGTAACCTAACAGTTAGTGGTACACAAACAAGTGTATCTTCAACAACGATCGAAGTTGCAGACCCACTATTAGCTATGGCTACAAATAATAATGCAGCCGATGCAGTTGATATTGGTCTATACGGATTGTATGATACCTCTGGTTCACTAGATCTTTACAGTGGTTTATTTAGAGATGCTTCTGATTCAGGTAAGTGGAAGCTATTTAAAGATAACCAAGCAGAACCTACAACAACAGTTAACACTGCTGGTACTGGCTATGCAGTTGGTACTTTAGTTGCTAACTTAGAAGGTAATGGTACAGGTACTTGGACTGGAAATTCTAGTACAGCAACTACCTTAGCAACTGCTAGAACGATTGCTCAAACAGGAGATGTGGTTTGGAATTCAGGAAGTTTTGATGGTTCAGCTAATGTAACAGCAGTTGCAACTATACAACCTGATGCAGTTGACTCAGCAGAGATTGTAAGTGGTGCTATTGACCTAGACCATATGTCAGTTAACTCTGTAGATTCAGATCAGTATGTTGATGGAAGCATTGACTTGGCTCATATGTCAGCTAACTCAGTTGATTCTGACCAGTATGTTGATGGGTCAATTGACCTAGCTCATATGTCAGCTAATAGTATTGACAGTGACCAATACGTGGATGGTTCAATTGATGGTGCACATATTGCTAACGATGCTATTGATAGTCAACACTATGCTGCTGACTCTATTGATGAAGAACACATCGCTAATGATGCTGTTGGTTCAGCTGAATTAAAATCATTAGCAACATTCTTGGTTATTAACTCGGCAGGTACAACTGTTGCAACATATCATTGTGCAGGAGCTTAAATAATATAACGTCTATTTATACTTTTCTATTTAAGATTAGTATAAATAGACTTAACAAAAGGAATAAATAATACTATGGCAGCAAGAACACCCTTAAAATTAGACGGTACAAATGTTAGAGAAATGGCAAGTGGAGATTACGATAAAGTTATTGAGAGAATGACATATCTTTATTTATCAGATCCATCTGTAACACTATCTCAAGTTGGAAGTAGTGGTACATTAGATGCTATGAGTGATACAAGAACTCAAGCAGGTGCAGCAACAACTCATGCGAGTAGCTTCCGTTCTGAGGGAGATACACCTAATGTAGAAACTGTAACAGTTTCATATGATAAAATTAGTTTAGCAACTGCAAGTACTTCAACACCAGCAGATACAAACAATATAAGATTTCCTGCATATATAAGTGGTACTGATGTTAAAGCTATGAGTGTTACAGAAATGTATGATACGTATGCTAGTGATTGTATTGATGCAGTTATAGCAGCTCTACCATATCAAATAAGTACATCTACTTCACCACCGTCTGGATATACTAATGTTTCAACAACAGCAGTGTTTACAGATACACGCGCAGATGCTGGTGCATATACAGCAGGTGGAATCACTGAAACACAAGACCAACCAACTACTATAACTAACTATTACCTTCATAGATCAAATGGTACAGATGTTGCATATACTGCAACGCCAATGACTATTAATTCTAGTGGTAATCTTGAAGAACTTACATCAGCAGAGTTTGATGTTATCTGTAAAGAAATGATAAGATACACAGCAGAGAACTTAGCTTCTAATAAAGTAAGATATTATATTGATGGTTCAGGTACATCATTAGGTACTGGTATGGTTAATACTAAATTGAATAGTTCAACATACCAGACACGTGAAGTTGGTGGGGATGACTATCGAACACAAGAATTCCCAGCTGGATCAGCTGCGACAATTTCAACATACTATTTAAAAGCGAGGAAAGAATAATGATTAACAAAGACAATTATGTCACAGCACAATTCATTGATGAAGGTAGAAAAAATATTGAAGTTTTACTTAATATGGATCACACAGGTGAGAAAGAACTAACACCACATGTTATTGAAGCTGATGAAAATAATAAAGACTATCAAGATTTATTAAAGCTTGTTACTGAAGACCAACTTCATGAACAAACATGGGAAAATAAAAAAGCAGAGAGTGAAGCTTTTATGGCAATGGCACAGAATATTGCTAAGGATACTTTTGTAGAAGCAGAGATGATTGCACAAGGTGCAATTGATATAGATTCATTATTAACAAAGACAAAAATCTATCCTACAATTGTTGATACTCTTTTTACAAATATGGAAAATGAAGATCACCTATTTGCTTTAAAGCTAGCTTTGTTTGAAGTACAAGAAATTAGAGAATCAAAAGACACTGCTGCTAAGACAGCAATGAGGAAAGGTACAAATAAAATTGAAGTATTGGAGCAAGCATTTAAAATTTGTGGTGTAAGACAAACTAAATATGATGACCCATCTGTTTCTGATGCTAAAACCAATGATGATGAACTACAAGCAGTTGAAGCTACACCAATGAATACTGACCCAGCTGCTGACCACTATGCTGGTGTTAAAATAGATCCTCCTAAAGGAGCAGCAGAAGTAGCAGCGAGACCTAGAGCAGCAGGCCAAAGAATAAAGACTGGGACACCTGCAGCTAAACGGAAGAATGACAAAGGGCAAGCTTCTCCATCTGAAACTGGACAGACTTCAGCAAAAGCACCGGTTCCTAAAAAGGCTAAGGCATAAAATATTTAGACCACCAACCGGTCCAGCCTTCTTCCATTAGATGATGAAGTTGACCTAATGTAACTATACCCATCGCAGCATGCGATTCTGATATATCTATCTTTGGACATACTGGGTCAAATATATTATATTCAATTTCCTTATAATAAAACTCATCACTCCCTCTATTATATTTTCTCATATAGACATCTGCATAAGGCCAGAACTTTTCCCATATATGAGATACATCACCAGTCCAAGAAACAATAGATGAGTTAAGAGGTGTGTGTCCAAAGTCTGGCCTCCACCACTTATCATCTAACAATGTAAATTTTTCTCTCCATAAGTTTGGTAACTTCTTATAGATAACTACATCTAAATCAAAATATAAATTCTGCCCATCTCTAAACCTATCATACATTTGGAATTTATTATACCAGTTACCATATAGATTTTCTTCAATAACTTCAAAGGTATCATACTCTATACCTGAATAAGTGTCTATCATATACTTTAAATTATCAACATGCCATTGAGTAAACTTATTACCAAACCTACAACAGATTATTCTTTTCATTTCCAGTTATCCTCAATCCATTTAAAATTATTTTCATGTATAGTTTCTCCTGGGCCTAGAAAATGTACTACTTTAATGTTAGGATTTACATCATCTAAAATCATGTAATCAGCATCAAAAATTTTACAATACTTTTGGTTAAGCTTAATGTTTTTAAAATAATCATCACCATGATATTTAGCTATCCATTTTTCTGGTGTTGTATGTACATTTGCTTTATATTCCCAAAACACTTTCCAATTAACATAATTTTGTTCTCCATAATATCTGTAATGAACAACTTCATCATTGAAAAATTTCATTTGCCAATATTCAGGAGCTGTAATAAAGTCATCCCATACATATGATAAAGTTCCAGATTTAAATTTATAAAACCCACCGTTTGTTTCTAAAGCTAATCCCTGTTTTATTAGTTGTTCTGAGTTCCACCATATACCATAAGTAACTAATTCACCATCTTCTACAGGGTGTCCTATAAGATCATCAACATTACCTGTAATCACTTGGTCAATATCCATTACTATAATATCATCACCTGGTTTTTGATATGCATAGTTAGGAGAAAAGAATTTTAGTTTATGCCAATGTAATTTAATATCGCTATTATAATTATATGGTAGTACTATATCTGCTTCAACATTAGGATTATCACTTATACATATAGATTGAAATGGAATGCTTGAATTTCTTTTTATACTTCTAAATAGATTCCCTACATAATCTGGAGTATATTTATTACCAAAGTATACTGTACATATCTTAAGCATCTAATCTTCTCCATACACAATCAAAATCTTTACAGATTGCGTGGACTATTTTTGTTTTAGCTGGAACGAAACGTTGTTTGTCAAAGAAGTAATGCCATTCATCATCAAGCCATTGTACATCAATATTATTAACTTGTAATTTATAAGAAAAAATAGTTTCATTATCATACATAAACATATCAAGAATGTTTTGAGGATACATACCAGCTTCAGCATATGCATCGCTTTTTAATGTTGTCATTAATTCTATTATATGTCTAAACCCACCAAAGTAATCTAGCTCTTTTATTTGTTCTTTAGTTGCGCCAATGATTCCAGTATTGATTACATTATTACGATGAGGATAACCACCATCTATTAACATAGCTTGACAATTATAATATTTTGCTGATGGACTTCTAACACTATGATTAACTCTTAAGTCTTGAATAACCTTATCATTATTATTAAAAACACACATACCTTTTGATAGATCCCAAGCATCAAAGAAACTTTCATTAGTCATTGGTATAGCATCAAAATCTAAATATAAAATTTCATCATAAACTTTTGCTAGTTCATAAAGGATATGTATCTTATAAAAGTTTATTACTTCATACCCAGTAAATTCTGGAAAGTCTTTAGTGAATTGCTGTTGCCATTCTATATACTTCTTATCGTAAATATACATTTTAAAAGATGCACCAATCTTATTAGCATAATCTTTTTTACTTGATATGAGTCTATCGTAGTGTTCTTTAAAAGCATTAACAGTTACTTTTGCTTTCTCTGTTGTATCATTTCTATTTTTAGATTTACCGAAATGTTCAGCGGCCG
>Ga0257111_1001177_pt1 | contig 10648 bp, 15 predicted proteins | sample LP_taG_6_FD_191567 | JGI IMG/M metagenome (GOLD analysis project Ga0257111, IMG submission 191567) | Marine microbial communities from Northeast Subartic Pacific Ocean, Canada - LP_J_2015_P26_500m | ecosystem: Environmental > Aquatic > Marine > Oceanic | place: Canada: Northeast Subartic Pacific... | reverse complement strand
CTGAAATTTTACTATCCAAGTTAATTTTCTCAACTTTTGAATTATTTTTTAGAAAATTTTCAGTTATAATATTAGCAATAGCAACTGCATTTGGTATGTCCAATCCTTTTGCTTTTATAGAAATTCGTCCTAATTTTGAAAGCATGAATAATGCATTTGTCGCACTTTGCATTAAAGGATCATCTTCTACAAAAAACTCACCTTCGTTTTGTCTAACTTTTTGATTTTCCAAGTTAATTATGAATTTTTATGCTTTGTTTTTAAATATTATAGACCTATCATTCATTTAAATTCAAACAGTGGTATGTTTTGATAATCACCATTTGGTAACGAACGTCGTATAGAAATTGGAATTAATCTTTGTTCTAACTCTTCCATTGCTATATCAAGTGACGTTACAGCTGTTTCTGGAATTTCAATAAATGTTGGGGCACCTAATGATAATTGTAATGCACGTGCTCCCATAATTCTTGCTTTTTCGAATCTTGTTAAATTTGGTGGTCCCATGAGAATTTTACCATCCATTTCAAGTTCTTTAATTTCATGTTTAATATCAGACACGATAGTTTCTCTCTCTCTTATTACTTCACATTTTTTCTCCATGTCAGCTAATCCTTTCTCATCAAGAGGACCATCCTGTTCACAGAGTCTTCTGTATGTTTCAATTGCTTTTTCTAGGCTGGGATCTACCGTAATTTCTTTAGATTCATCTTCAGACGTTTGTTGCATTTCAAGTATATCCTGTGATTCTTTTGCTGTATTACTCTGATCTGTTTTTACCAATTATTAAAAAGTCATATGAGCCAATATATAATCCAAACATTCACGTGTTAGAATGAGTGATAATTCTGTTTCTAAATTATTACTAGTTCTAGAAGTTAAAGACAAATTTAAGCTAAATTGTGAATTGAAACGTCATCTATCTCCAACTTTAGTTGGAAAGATAAATCGCTCACTCCCATTAGTCGGCAATTCACATATAATAAAAAAAAGTGCAGTCTATTTTGAAACCTCAGTGGATGCTGGCATTCAACGAGCAAAAAGAGAATTCAAACAAGGTGATATTGCATTTTTATCGGTAGGACATGCAATTTGCTTCTTTTACACTGATTATACAACTCATAAAGATATGTCAATTATTGGAAAGATTGTAGATGACGTTAAATTACTAGAAACCGTTGAGTCAGGAGATGAAATTAAACTTTATTGTGACAATGGTTGATATACATAGTGACCACTAAAACCACCTACTTTTTTGACTGATCCATCTGCAAGTGATTTTTTTAAAAAAACATTTGCCGTAGAGATTTTTACACCAGTTTGTTTTGCTAGTTCTTGAACAGTGATAACTTTTGCAGATCCAACAATTTTAGCAGCTTGCTGCTCGTTTATGAAAACAACAACTTCTTTTTTTTCGTTTGGGTTTTTTTTATCCTTTTTACCTTTACCTTCTTTTGGTTTTTGGGATTTTTCATTTGATGAGACTGATTTATTTTTATTACCCATGAATTTTCACATTTGATGCTATTTATAAACGAACAAAATTATTTACAGATTTTCAACTTTATTAACTCTGAAAGAAATTATCATGCATGGGGATTGTAAATAAAGGTGCAAAATGTAATGTTGACGGTTGCACAGAAGATGGAGTTCGTTCACTTAACACTAAAAAAGTTGAGGATGCTGGATTAAGACTTAATTCTTCAAGTAAAAAATCTGTTTTATGTAAACAGCATTACAAGGAATGGAAAAAAGAAACTAAAGATGATAGGGAACTTGAGCGTGCAAGATACGACCTGACTTAATTACGGTAAGTAATACGAATTGTCTTGTTTACAATCAGTAATCTGATATAACGTATTTCTAATTTCTTCTAGTGATTTTTCAGTTTCTGCGTTCATTGCACTTTGTTTAAGATTCATCAGCATGTTAGTGTTAAACGAATTAATGGACATATGTCCATTAAGATTATTTTCCACACATCTATCAATTTCATTTATGAGTGACTGTTTATCTAGATCACCTGATTGTGTGAATATGGGCATACTTAATGTAATATTGTTATCACTAAACATAAACGCAGATACTGAAAACATTACAATTGCTATAAACACAACTAAAACCACAAACGATCTTGCCATAAAATTTCTATATTATACCCACTTTTATTTTTAAATGTTTTAACCGAATGATTTATCATATCAATCAATAAGACGTGATTATGGCTAAAAGAAAAAATGGAAAGCATTCAAGGTTTGCTGATCAGAAGGCTGATAGAAGAAAAGCAAAAAATAGTAAGCGATAACTAGGATCTTATTCTGCGGGAATCATCGTTATCATCAGACGCAATATATTTACTGACAATCTTTTTAACATCTTCGATTATATCACATAGATGAATATCAATCTCTGTACTAAACATCAGAAGACCGTCTTTTCCACATGCCATTGTAACTCTGTTAACTTTGGCATATTTTGTCATTGAGAATTCTGGCTCTCCAATCTCACTGGCAAAATGTTTTCTAGTTTTCCAACGCATTATAGCCTGCGTCATTGATTTTTTAGTTTGCTCTTTGTCAAAATGCCTAGATATACCACCCTGCACTTTTTCGTAAACATCTCCACTATACGAGTTGTATACACCAACATATCGAATTTTTTCATTCATTTCCAATAACTCCGAACAAAGTTTTCCATAATCCATGAAAACATTTGATTATTGAATGTGTTATAAGGTTTTAGAACATTTTTAGTCTATATGACATATTTTCAATTATGAGAATCATTGATGTTAGTGAGCCATCGAAGATTGATCGTAAACCTGATCAAATAATCCAATTAATTCAAAATGCAAGTTTAGTGCAAGATGGATTTAAAATTCAAAGAATTGAGATGCGATTATACAACCAGCATACAGATGACACTCTTGGGGTTTTTAGTATCATTACGGCATTTGTAGAAACTGACAAGGGTTCAATAGAAATTCTTTATGATGAAGGATATAGAGGGCATAAAGCACTAGATGACACTGTAAAATTTTTAACTCAAAATCTTGGTCTATCAAGTCTGATATTACGATGTATAATATCACTGAAGAATAATAGATGAAAAGTAAAATATATCATTATAGGTTATCAGACGAAGATAATAAACCAAAATGTGCGTTATGTGATGAACAAAGTGTGTTTTACTGTAACATGAATGATCTGTATTATTGCGATTCACATGTAGTAGGTCATGATGAAAATGAAGTTTGATATTTTAATAGTGGTTTATTGTCAAATGTATAATGAATGATTCTACACGCAATGAAATTGTTTTGCGCATAGTGTCAAAAATTCAGCAAGATGGAATATCACACAATGAACAAGATCTATCTATTATTGAACAATATGTTAAGTATGCAATAACACTTGGCGTTGCAGAATCTGATGCATCAGAAATAGTAGGCGAGTCATTTTTGTACTTACAGATGAAGAATTCACCAGATGAAGATCCACTACAAAAAGGTGATGCATTTGGAGTTGGATTCTCTTAGTTACTCATGATATAGTATTAGAAAATTATAAGTGGAGTGGCAGGTATTATATGACATGGGATTATCCGAGTTGGAACCAGATCGTTCAATCTCATCAGAACACTTTAATCAAAATTAAAGGGGCATGAATTAATGAGAATCTTACAATTACATTGTGATAATATATCATACGAACCAACAAAAAAAGAGATACAATCTGCTGAAGAAATTGTTCCAAAACATGTCTCTATTGATGAGGTAGTTGTTTGCTTTGTGGCAGTAGAGAAAGACGATAACGATAATGTTGCTAAAGATGCCATATCACAAATCCATGAATCAATGAAAAAGATTGGATGTCAAAAATTACTGTTGTATCCATATGCTCATCTAAGCTCTGATTTGGCTGCCCCTTCAACTGCTTTATCCCTGCTGAAACTAATGGAAAGTCAATGTTCAGGATTAGAAGTAAGTCGTGCTCCTTTTGGTTGGACTAAATCATATAATGTCAAAGTTAAGGGTCATCCGCTAGCAGAGAGTTCCAAGGTTATAACATCTAATTCAAAGAAGGAACAAATTTCTACAGCATTAGAATCAGAATCCAAGATCAAATCATATTGGTATATTATGACTCCAGATGGCGAAATGTCAGAGTTTGACAAATTTAATTTTTCAAATTACAAAAAGTTAGAAGTTCTGGCAAAATATGAATCTGCTAAAAAAAGAGTTTCTGATGAACCTCCTCCACATGTCGCCATAATGAAAAAACTTGCAATTGCAGACTATGAACCTGCATCTGATCAAGGAAATATGCGTTATTTTCCAAATGGGCGACTTATCAAATCACAATTAGAACAATATGTCACTAACAAAGTGAAAGAATATGGTGGCTATGAAGTTGAAACACCAATTATGTATGATTCACATCATCCAAGTATGGAGAGTTACTTTAACAGATTTCCAGCGAGGCAATATAGTATAGATGCAGAAGGTAAACACTTGTTTTTGAGATTTGCAGCTTGTTTTGGTCAGTTCCTTATGGCACATGACTTTCAAATGTCATACAAGAACCTACCATATCGTTTGTATGAACTAACACGTTACAGTTTCAGACGAGAACAGTCAGGCGAATTAGTTGGATTACGACGATTAAGAGCATTCACGATGCCCGATTGCCATGCATTTTGTAGTGACATGCCACAGGCAGTAGAAGAGTTTAGAGCAAGGTTTGATCTGTCACGTGACGTTTTGTCAGGGATTGGAATTAATCAGGATGATTATGAGATGGCAATACGTTTTACAGAAGAATTCTACAACGAAAATAAAGATTTGATTATTGAGACGGTCAAAAAAATTGGAAAACCGGTTCTTATTGAGATGTGGAAAGAACGATTTTTTTATTTTGTCTTAAAATGGGAGTTTAATTATATTGATAATTCGGGAAAGGCATCAGCATTATCAACTGATCAGATTGATGTAGAAAATGGCAGTAGATATGGAATAGAATTTGTAGATGAAAACAACACACCAAAAAATCCAATCATATTACATAATTCACCAAGTGGTGCAATTGAGCGAGTCATGTATACATTATTAGAAAAAGCAGCTACTGATTCTAGAGAAGGTCGAAAACCACAATTGCCATTATGGCTTGCCCCAATACAAGTAAGAGTTATTCCACTTAAGGATGAATTTTTGGAATTTAGTAAAAAACTGGCAGAAAGACTATCGATGAAAAAAATCAGAGCTGATATTGATGATAGGAATGATTCAATTGGAAAGCGTATTCGTGATGCAGAAAAGGAGTGGATTCGTTACATATTGGTAATCGGCGAACGTGAATCTGGATCAGAAAATCTAAGCATACGTGATAGGAACACAAACGATGTACGTGAACTATCATTTGATGAATTTGTATCAGAGATTGATATTCAGAATAAAGACAAACCATATTCATCTTTGAATGTACCTTTGCTACTCTCAAAAAGACCTGTAATTCAGGTATGAGTTTATCTAATAGAGTAATTTCAAATTGAGTTAAGATGAGTTATGCAGACTTGTACCTGACACAATCACCACTGATTATTTCACCACATGATGGATCAGAACCATCAACAACCATATTCGGTGTCCCATTTGATTCAACACATTCTTACAAACCAGGATGTAGATTTGGCCCTGATGTTATACGTGATGCATTTAACAATATTGAAATATTTCAACCAGATTTTGGTATTGATTTAGAAACTGTTGGTATTCATGACTTGGGAAATATACAGCATACAGTATCCGCAACTGTAATGCTTGACATGGTTGAAAAAATTACAACAGATCTCCAAAAAAATAAAAATCAATTAATTATTCTTGGTGGTGAACACCTTCTTACTTTTGGAACATATATGAGTTTTCCAAAAAATACAGGATATGTAGTATTTGATGCACATTATGATTTACGTGATCAATATGCAGATATGAAATTAAGTCATGCTGCATATCTTAGGAGAATTGTTGAAAAACGTGGTGCAGACAACATAATTCATGTAGGTGCACGTGCATATGTCAAAGAGGAATTAGAGTTTCTAAAAGAACACAATATAGAAACAATCACAGACAGACAAATTCGTGATGGCAGTGGTCCAAGTCTGATAAAAAAAGCAACTGAAAATTTTGATTCCATTTATACTAGTATAGATTTGGATGTATTAGATCCTGCATTCGCACCAGGAGTTGGAAATCCAGAGGCTGTAGGAATTACATCTCGAGAATTATATGATATGATAACATCACTTCAAGAAAAAAAAATAGTTGCCGCAGATATAGTAGAACTTAATCCATCATTTGATAATGGTTCTACTGCATCATTTGCAGCTAGGATGATATCTATATTAATTGCAATGGGACATGCTAAACAATCTTAGAGATTCATTAAAACCTGCACTAGAAAAAGTTGGGAAAACTTTTGCTGCAACTGGACTTTCACCAAATGTATTCACTGGAATAGGATTATTTTGTGCATTTCTATCATCCATAATTTATGGTCTTGGCTATGAATATTCATTAATTATAGGCGGTGTCATTCTTTTAGTATCAGGATTTTTTGATATCGTAGATGGACAGGTTGCCAGATATGCAAACAAAATATCAAAAAGAGGTGGATTCTTGGATTCAATATTTGACAAGATTGCCGAAGTTTCAATATTTTTTGGTATTTTGATTGGAAATTATACAGAACCATACCTTGTATTTTTAGCAATAACATTATCACTATTGGTTAGTTATACACGTGCATTAGCTGATTCTTTTGGAATCAAAATGCAGGGAATAGGAATTGGTGAGCGTGCAGAGAGATTACTTGTGATTGCAATCATAGGTATGATTGGATTTATGGAGATAGCTATAGTCATAGTGATAATCATAGCATCGGTAACTTTAGTACAGAGAATTAGTGTTCTAGTAAAAAATAGATAATACTATCGCAGTTTGGTATGTTGTCGTCTTTGGCTAGCAGATCTAATTTTTAGCACTTTGAAATGAATTGCACATGATATACAATACCATTTAGTGACCTTTGGTGAAGCAATATATGCACCTTGTGCACGTAATTCTTTTGCAAGTTGGTGTTCAACAAGACTAAGCTTTGATGTTACTTTTTTTGCTTTATCTTTTGGAACTGTACCACCGCAATTTACACATTGAATAGTTCCCGATGAACCTTTACCACCCTTTCTTCTACCTCTACTTGCACGTTTTAATGGCATGAACGATATTAATCAAGTCACTATATAAATGCGATATTAGATTTTCTGAAAAAAATTTATTCATCAATAATATATCAATATTATGAAAGGTCTCTGTGATGTTTGTTTGAGTTCAAATGTTGATGTTGATATTAAGCATGGAAAAAATATATGTAAGAAATGTAAGCAGCGTAATGTAAAAAACTAAATCAGTATTAATTAATGAAGTATTATGAAAATTGGAATATATTCACATTGCACAATTGATACTATAATTCATGGTAATAACATGTATGAGGTTCCAGGAGGACCTGCCTGTTACTGTTCATTAACTGCAAGAAAACAGAAATTTGATGTTAATCTTTCAACCAAATACGGTGCAGATTTTCCATTAATTGATTCTTTATTAGAAAATAAAATTCGTATTGAAGATAAACTATCTACAAGTGACACTACTAGATTTAAAATTATACTAAATGATTCTGATCGAAAGTTGTTTATTCAGAATAAATGTGAACCATTAGAATTTCTTGATGAGAATAATAATGGCATAATAATCAGCCCCGTTTTTGATGAGATTACAAATGAACTGTTTAAAAAAATTAAAAATTCATCAGATTTTATATTGTTAGATCCACAGGGATTCTTACGATATCATAATTCTGAAAATCTAATTATGTTAAAAGAAACAAAATTAGATCTAGATGGAATTTCTGCAATTAAAGTTAATCCTAATGAATTATTTGCACTTACTGGTGCTAATGATGATGCGGCATTATTATCATTACAGAAATTGGGTGTTGAGAATGTTATATTTACCAATAAACAGAACATATCACTTTTAGTAAAAGATAAAGTATATTCAATACAATTACCAAATCTGGAGTTGTTTGATACTACAGGTGTAGGTGATATTTTTTGTGCAACATTTTGTTGTACGATGTTACGGGAAAAAGATTTTTTATGGGCACTTTCATTTGCGGGTGGTGCAGCACAAGCTGCACTTGAAACAAAAAAAATTGGCATTAATAAAATACCAGAAAAAGGTGCAGTTGAAAATAATGGCTCATATTTTTATAACATGGTACAATTTCGACAGATCTAACATATATGGCAGTTTACAAAATTGATTATCCATGCAAGTCGGTATATTTGGAAATGGTTTAACAGAGTCATCATCATCGTATTTGAGAGAAATATTAGATCAGCATAAAATTAATTATTTTAATTTAGATATTAAGACTAAATCCAAGAAAACTGATTGTGTTTTAGTACTTGGTGGCGATAAAGGAATACGAAATTATTTTCATAGAACACTTGATTCATCTATTCCTGTGTTAGGAATTAATGAATCAGAATCAGATGGTTTTTTGGCACAAGTTGATCTAAAACATTTTTCTACATACATTCACAGGATAAAAAAGATGGATTATCATGTAGAAGAAGTTCCTAGATTGGGTGTAAAAATTGACGGGAAAAACGTTTATCCTGTTTTAAATGATGTTGCAGTGTTTCCATCAAAAAGTGCTATGCTAATGGAACATACATTACGTATAAACGAGGATCAAGTGTGGCATGATAGCAGTGATGGAATAATAATATCAACACCAATAGGATCATCTGCATATTCAATGTCTGCTGGTGGACCAGTAATATTCCAGAATTCATCCGTGTTTGGAATCATCTCTGTTAATTCGCTAGATATTATCAGACGTCCATTAATAGTTTCTAATGAAAGTATAATTGAGATTGATGAGATTTCTGCTAGACTTTACTGTGAAGTGGTGTTAGATGGACTTGATCGTTATAAAGTGAATAAAATTGTAGAAGCAACAAAATTTCATTCACCTGCAAATATTATTCGGTTAACAAAAGATACAACCACTATATCTGCACTTGCAAAAAAAGTCAAATTAGCAGAAGATTTGTTTAACATGCCACCAAGTTCAAAATTATTATTAAAAATTTTAGAGTATGAAGGCTCAATGACACAAAAAGAGCTGATATCTAAGACACTCTTACCAGATAGAACTATACGTTTAGCAATGAGTCATTTGTTAGAAAAAGGCTATGTCAAACGAAAAATATCAATTAGAGATTCAAGGCAAAAAATTTATGAAATTTCAAAATTAGATTAGTTTTGATCAGATGCAATTGTAAATGCCTTGAAAATTTGTTCTGGAAATCCAGGTCTACTATCAAATTCTGGATGATATTGTACCCCTATGAAGAATTTATGTGATGGAATTTCTAAAACTTCCATTCTTCTACCATTGTCACTTTCACCAGAAAAAATCATACCATTTTCATTAAATTGTTCTATGTATTTTTTATTAAATTCATACCTATGACGATGTCTTTTAGAAATTAAGTTAGATTTGTATATTTTATGCGCGTTGGTATTTTCACTAATGTTTATTTTGTTTGCTCCTAGTCTGAGTGATCCTCCCATATCTGTCACTTCATTCTGTTCTGGCAATAAATCAATTATGCGATGTTCTACATTATCATCAATTTCTGTAGAATTGGCATTTGATAAATTACAAACATTTCTTGCAAACGATACTGCTGCAAGTTGAAATCCAAAACATATACCTAAATACGGTATATTTTTTTCACGTGCAAGATTTGCAGTTTTTATGATTCCTTCAGAACCTCTGGTTCCAAACCCACCAGGAACTAAAATTCCATTATAATTCTCAAGATTTTTTATGTTATCATTTAATGTTTCTGAATCAATCCAATCAATTTCTATAGGCCTTCCTATTGATGCACCTGCATGTTTTAGTGCATGGTTTACACTGACATAGCTATCTGCTAGTGTCACATACTTGCCTACCATTGCAATTTTGATAGGAACACCTTCTGTATTCATTGAATTTACAATATCATTCCATCTATCCCAGTTCTTTGATGCATTTACATATCCAACCTGCTCAAACTTCTTAAAAATCACATCAACAAGTCCTTGTTCAAAGAGTGTTTGTGGAACCATAAAAATTGATTTTACATCATGACACGAAAATACATCTTTTACTGTGACATTTGTAAACATTGAAATTTTTTCTTTTGTTTTTTCTTGTAAGGGTAATGTACATCTTACACAAAGAAGATCAGGCTGTATACCAATTCTTCTTAATTCTTGAACACTATGCTGTGTCGGCTTTGTTTTTTGTTCACCAACAACATCAAGTGATGGTGCGAGTGTGACATGTACAAAAATAACACTTTCATGACCTTCTTCAACTTTAATCTGTCTTAATGCTTCTAAAAATGGTAAACTTTCAATGTCACCTACTGTACCACCACATTCTACCACCAAAATATCTAACTGCTCTTCATTTGCTATATTTTTAATTCTATTTTTTATTTCATTTGTAATATGTGGAATTATTTG
>Ga0257111_1001175_pt1 | contig 10663 bp, 14 predicted proteins | sample LP_taG_6_FD_191567 | JGI IMG/M metagenome (GOLD analysis project Ga0257111, IMG submission 191567) | Marine microbial communities from Northeast Subartic Pacific Ocean, Canada - LP_J_2015_P26_500m | ecosystem: Environmental > Aquatic > Marine > Oceanic | place: Canada: Northeast Subartic Pacific... | reverse complement strand
TAGATACTATAGTCTAGTTTTGCTCTCAAAAAAATGATTAGATATCTTCTGCACATCTGAATCCTGCAAAAAGCCACCTTTCATCTAACCTGAAAAAGTTTCTGTAGCTTCCACGTATTGATGTTGATGGGGTTCCAAATGATCCACCTCTCAACACTTTTTGATTTGCAAACCACTTGTCATTATATTCAGAAAAACCTGTCTTAAAGCCAGGATAGCCACAAAATTCAGAAGATGTCCATTCCCATACATCTCCAATCATTTGGTGACATCCGTAGTGGCTTTTACCATTGGGGTATGCACCTACTTCTGCACAACTCCAAATGTATGATTCCAACAGATTTGCATGTACAGTATCCGGAGATTCGTTACCCCATGGAAAAATTGTTTTTAGTTGATTCTTTTTGTCCCAACATGCAGCTTTTTCCCACTCTGCTTCGGTTGGTAATCTTTTTCCTGCCCATTTACAATACGCGTCAGCTTCGTAATAGCTAACATGGCAAACAGGTTCATTCGGATTTATCCTTCGTTTTCCATGAAAATCACATGTTATCCATTCCCCATCAATCTTCTCCCAATACATAGGGGCATTCCATTTTTCATTTTGTATTTTATCCCAACCATCAGAAAGCCAATATTTGAAGTTGTCATAACCTCCATCGTCTACAAATTTCATGTATTGCATGTTTGTTATCAGATATGCATCAATTTTATAATCATTAAGATACACATTGTGTTCAGGTATCTCGATATCATAGCAAAATTGGTCACCTGGATAACCCATTTTGTACAATCCACCATCAATTTTGATTGTCTGAGATTTCTGCTTCAGTTGTTCAGGTGCTGAGTTTTTTGTAAGTGGTCTATATCTATCTGCTAATAGATGCTGTAAATCGTAAACTAAGAGCTCCTGATGTTGGCATTCATGATTTATTGCCATAAAGAAAAGTTGTTGTGTCTTTTCATCCAATGAGTCATTTTGTAAAATGTTAGCAACTTTGTTAGTAATCATATGAAAATATTCAAAAACTTGATCAACTGTGGGTCTTGTTGCCAATCCTCTCTTATCCTTGTCATGCGGTTCACCAAATTGGTGATAATACGAATTAAGATATTCACTAAATTCCTGTGAATAAAATTCATAGTTGCTAATGGTTTTGCTCATAACAACTTCAAGAAGCCAGCTAACATGTCCCAAATGCCATTTTGGTGGGCTCATGAAAGGAGCGGTTTGTACAACAAAATCATCCTTCTCTAGTGTTTGTACCAGTTTTAATGTCCTGATCCTAGTTTCATTAAATTGTTGTAAAAGATTTGATTTTTGTTCTGAAACTATTGCCATATCAATCACGTTTTAAATTAGTCATATTATATTTTTGTTTAAGATTGATAACAACTACATTTTTTTGCTTTATGCTTAGTGCATCCAACAAGTCTATGGTCACGGCAACCACAAATAATACATTTTTTATTAACAGTGTTCATATTTCTATGGTTTACAATGAGATACTATGGTATAGAATTCGTTCATAATATTCTCTAGTTCTTCACTTGTTTCAGCTTTCGCGATTTTTTCCTTAAAATCAAAAGCCCATTTTTGTGTAAATGAATTTAGGGTGATATCCCCAATAGTTTGATTCTCTAAACAGTTATCAATTTTTTCTATATACTGAGATTTGTCTATTATTATCATATTAATAGATGTGGCAAGTCCATCAAATGCCTGTGAGCTGAAAATATATGCAGATGCAGAAAATCCTACTATTATAATTACAATTACTGCAACAGTAAATCTGACGTTCAAACTCATAATGCTTTCACCTTTTTAGTAACCCTTTGCAAAGAGAGCATTTGTAGTGCCTGAATTTTTACAATAAATACATGTTTCTGCTTTAGTGTTACCAGATGGGATAACACGTATGTCTGCACCAGTCTCTTCCTTGATCTTATCTTCACACGTTTGATCACCACACCAAGAACAGTCAATCATTTTCCCATTATCCAATTCTTCTTTGAATTGTTTGTATTCAGATACTTTAACAACTCTTTCATCAAGTATTTTTTTGGCAGCATCAAACATTTCTTTCTGAATATTTTTTAACTCTGAGGAAATTTTTTCTATTAGTGTATCTTGTGATGTATGCCCACTATCAGGCATTGGAACATATTCAAGACTGGTTTTACTTTGATCATGTCTTCTAGCCAGTACTACTTGATTTTTATGAATATCTTTAGGGCCTATTTCGATTCGGACTGGTATACCTTTCATCTCCCAATCATTAAACTTGAATCCCGGAGTAAGCTGATCTCTATCATCTAGGTGAGCACGTATGTTAATTTTGGATAAACTGTCTTTGATTTGACGTGCTGCTTGTAAGACCAATCCTTTTTCATTTTCATCTGAATAATAGATTGGAATTATGACAACTTGAATAGGTGCTATTTTTGGTGGTAAGACAAGTCCCTTGTCGTCTCCATGTGTCATTATCATACCCCCTATCAATCTCCATGAGACTCCCCATGATGTTTGCCATGCAAAATTTTCTACATTTTTTTCATCAAGATACTTTACATCAAATGGTTTGGAAAAATTCTGACCCAGGAAATGAGATGTTCCCATTTGAAGTGCTTTACCATCAGGCATTAGTGATTCAAGTGTATTAGTATAAACTGCGCCAACAAATTTATCCTTCTCACTTTTTTTCCCTGTTATCACAGGAACTGCTAGCTCTTCTTCTATAGTTTTTTTATAAATCTCTAAAATATCTGTAACTTCTTTTTCAGCCTCATCCTTAGTAGCATGAACTGTATGACCCTCCTGCCACAAAAATTCTGATGTTCTAAGAAATGGTTTGGTCCCTTTGATCTCCGCTCTTAATGCTGAATTCCAAAAATTAATTTTTAGTGGTAAGTCCCTCCAACTTTTTATCCATTTAGAATAAAGCGAATATGCAAGCGTTTCAGAAGTAGGTCTAAGTGCAAGTTTGTCACCTATTTCTGAATCTCCAGAATGTGTAACCCAAAAAACTTCAGGGTTAAACCCCTGAAAATGTTTTTTTTCTTTTGCAAGTAATGATTCCGGTATTAATATGGGCAAAAATCCATTCCTATGACCGGTTTCTTTGAGTTTTTTATCAAGCGATTCTTTGATTGATTCCCAAATAGAATAACCATCAGGTCTTAGTACAATTAACCCCTTTACTGGAGCATAATCTATCAGTTCAGCCTTGATAATTATTTGTGTATACCATTCACTAAAATCTTCTTTTTTTGAAACAGTGATACCAACTTCTTTACTCAATTAATACACTGTCACAAACAGCATAATGAGCTTTTCTAGTGTCAGTGGCTCTTATTTGTGACCTAGTCTCTTTACCTTAACAAATTTCCAAAGTTTTTTTGTCATTTGGCTTGGAGGAATAGCAGTTTTACCAAATATTTGTTCTAGTGTTTCATTTCTGTTTTTGAAATTTATAGCATATCCACCAAATGGCTTTTTGGTTTTAGTCTTTATCGCTTTTCGTTTTACTACCTTTCGTTTTACTACCTTTCGTTTTACTACCTTTCGTTTTACTACCTTTCGTTTAACAATCTTCCGTTTTTTTTTAGTTTTTTTTTTAATCATGTTAAACTATCGCCTTTACACAAGACTTTTCCAGTTACCCTACTTAGAAAATTGGGACAAACAAAACATGGAACAAATTGAACTTCATTCTTGAGAACTGGGCAATCAACATATTCAGTTTTCATTCTTTTTAGCATTTTAGCGCTTACACCTTTCAGTTTTAATTTACCTTTTTCATCCATCATACCCGATGCCTTTAGTTCTTTTTTTACTTCATCAGTGAATTTTTGTCTTTCATCTTTAGTTTTTATTTCTACTTCAAATTTGAATTTCATTTCTTTTGACATTGAATATGCTGAAATATTAGCTGATTTAATGGTAACTGTGCGATCTATTATTCCTAGTTAAGCTTAATATTATTGAAAATTGGTTTGAAACTTGGAAAATAATTGCTAGCAATTTTTGATGTTGAAGGTGTTTTATATGATGCTGAATACCTCCCTATTTTGGCTGAGAAGATTAACAAGGAAAAAGAAATCTGGGAAATTACAAAAAAAGGCATAGAAGGAAAAATTGATTGGGTAGAGGGTCTCAAAGAACGTGTTCATCTTCTTAATGGTATAGATTACAACACATGTGTTCAAGTTGCAGATTCTTTACCAATAATGACTGGTGCCAGGGAGGCATGTCGCACATTAAAAAACGCTGGTTGGAAAATAATGGCAGTTTCAGGAGGATTCAATATTATTACTGATAGATTAAAAAAAGAATTGAATCTTGATTTTGTGTATAGCAACGAACTTGTCTTTAAAGATGGTAAGCTTGACGATGTCATTGTAAATGTTGATGCTGATAAGTCTAAATCAGCATTAATTAAAATCAGAGAATGGGATGAAAAGAAAGAAAATATTATAGCAGTAGTTGATGGTGCAAATGACATCAAACTTTTTGATATCACTGGTTTTGGAATAGCTTTTCGTGCTCAAGACTTGGTCAAGGATTTAGCTACAACAACACTAGATGAAAAAAATCTATCAAAAATTATCGATCTGATTAACTTACATTATAACCTAAAACTGAAGTAATAGGCACTATGTGACTATTCTAAATGTTTTAACAACATGTACACAAAACAAATAAAATGTCACTAGAAATTATTCCCGTAAAAATTCAAAAAGAAATCAAGTCTGATGATGATCTTGCAGATTTGGTTTTAGAATCATTAGAAATTAACGATCATGACATAATTGTTTTTTCTCAAAAAATAGTTTCCAAGAGTGAAGGTCGAATTCTAAGTTTATCATCAATTAATCCTTCACTTCTTGCTAATGGTATAGCTAACTCATATGGTAAGGATCCAAGATTAGTTGAATTGATACTTTCAGAGAGTAAAAAGATTCTAAGAATGGAAAATGGTATAATTATAGTTGAAACTAAGCATGGATTTGTTTGTGCTAATGCTGGTATTGATGAAAGCAATGTACAAGACGGTTATGCTACACTGTTACCTGATAATCCTGATCAATCAGCTAAATTATTGAAAAGCAGAATTGAACAAAAAACTGGGAAAAATATAGCTGTAGTAATTTCAGACACATTTGGAAGACCATTCAGATTGGGCCAGACAAACGTTGCGATAGGAATTGCTGGTTTAGAACCTATCTTAGATTATAACGGTAAACCAGATACGTTTGGGAAGATCATGCAAGTAACAGCTATAGCAGCTGTTGATGAGATTTGTTCGGCAACAGAACTTGTTATGGGAAAAGTTGAAAAATGTCCAGTTGCGATAGTCCGAAATTATGACTTTAACTTATCTGATGCAAAAATCCAGAAACTATTACGATCTGAACATGATGATTTATTTCGATAATTATTAATGATTATTGTAGTTAGTGTTTCCATTCATCTGAAAGACCATTCCATAATGGACGAAATGTAGCTATGTCTTTCTCTATCTCACCTTGGATCCTATTTGAAATTGTAAAAAAGAAATTTTCCAAGGCATCAACACCACCGTCATCAAATATTTCTTTACCAATTTCTACAATTCGTGTATTTTTTTGTTTTACTTCCAATGAATCTGGATTTTGTAGGCAGAAAGTATAGAGATCAATCAGTTCCTCCTCCAACATGAAATCCATGAGTATTGTATAGAAAACAGTAATAAAAATATGTAAACTCTAAATTGATCCTCTCATTTCTTATACATATGACTGAAGGAACGGATGATGTTCTGCTTGAGCGCTTTGAACAAGAGATATGGAGTAAAGTTCCACATCTGGAAGAAGGTAGCGAGACAAAGGTTGTCAATGCTACACCACTTGTTGACATTACTGCAGATTTTAAGGAATGTTCAAAAAGTGTCTTCAAACTAAACCTTGATGACGCAGATCTGAAAGTTTTTGGTAAGCTAGATTCTACCTTACTAACAGGCTCGATCAAAGTCAGACCTGCAGCCAATATAATCCACGATGCCATTGTTACAGGGAAGCTTAAGAGTGGACAGACAGTAATAGAGGCCACATCAGGTAACTTTGGAATAGCACTTGGATTATTATCTAAACTTGGACTAAATGTAATTGCACTTGTCTCAAGAAAGCTACAGGAGGGAGTATTTGAGGAGTTAAGAAACGGAAATATACGCACTATGGATCTTGACATGGATATTTGTCCTGCACCAGGAATGGAAGGCAAACAAGATCTAATGGTTGCAAAAGCAACTGCCACTAATGTTCGTTCACAATTATCTAATTTTGGGTTTGATACTGGTATTTTTGACGAAGCAATATCTGAGATAGAATCACTTTTAGCTAAACAAGATATTATAAACTTGGCAAAGTTTCTTGCCAAAAAATACGGTTTTTTCTGCCCAGCACAGTATGACAATCAACTGAACATTGAGGCACACAGAACTATTACAGCATCTGAGATTGACCAGCAATTACATGAAAATGGGCATTCACTGGAAAATTTCAATGTGTTTTGTACATTTGGTACGGGAGGCACATCTGGCGGTTTGAGCAAATATATCTCTGAAAAATATGGGAAAAAGTCAGTATATGTAATATTTCCATCTACTAATCAAGACGTTGCAGGAATTAGAACAAAAGCCAATGCAGATGGCTTAACGTTATACAATCCTGCGATATATGCCGAAGAGCAAGAGATGGATTGGGAGAAGGCAAAACTACTCCTAAAGTTCTTTGTGGATAAAGGCCACGATATGGGTGAAAGCAGCGCATTAGAACTTTATGCAATATTACAAAAGGCCAATGCTGAAGGAGGTGGAAGGTTTATCGCAATGATTTGTGACGGAATTGGAAAATATAAAAAGAACCTTGCAACGATTGGACAGGAAGGTCCTATGCAGGTCTCTCTACAGGAAGCAAACGCAAGCTGTTATGATAAAGTAATTTGGATTCATGCACAGTATACTCCACAGGAACCAGGAATAGAGTTAATTGCAAAGTCTCTAGGTGTTGATAAAACCAAGATTTGTGTACCAGACGCAAGAACCGCACAAGAATTATTGACAACACGACAAATTCCAGAATCACTAAGCAAGGATCTGGAGGGTGACAGTAAACCATTGCTGGTTTGTATGGCTGGGAAAACTTCACTGATGGCTGCTAAAGTACTTGCTACCAAGGGCGTGATAACCGACAGTTTGATTGGTGGAATAACAGAGCTTCCTGAGGGAAAAACTAAACAACTTTCTGAGTTGATCAAACCAGCTACACAATAATCATGGATTTTGATAAAAAAGATAAGCAAATACAGAAGAAGATTAATTGGATTTCAGCAAAGATTAGAGATACAAAATTCCAACTTCACCAAGAATACAAGGAACTTAAAGATGCTCTAGATGAACAAGAAAAATTACGTAAGAATAAAAAATCTAGCATATAATAGCCATGTCGTATAGATTTTAATATAAATCAGAAGTTAAAGTATTGTTAGGTGATTGAAATTTCAGATTCAGGAAAAACATTAGATGCAAGAGGGTTATTTTGTCCGTCGCCTGTTATGCAAACAAATGTTGAGCTTTCAAAAATGCAGGTTGGTGAAATTTTAACAGTTCTTGCTGATGATCCTGCTGCTGAAGATGATATATCAAACTGGGCAAGAAGACTTGGGCATGAAGTAGTTAAGATGGAAAAAAATGGAAATGAAATTCGTTTTGAAATTAAAAAAGTAAAGTGATCCTATTTCTGTTCAGCTAAATACTTATCAACATCAATTGCGGCCATACAACCAAATCCAGCGGCAGTTACAGCTTGTCTGTATCTGTGATCATGAACGTCACCGGCACAGAAAATACCTGGAATACTGGTTTCTGTATTATTTTTTAAAATAACATAACCGTTTTCATCCAATTCAACCTGGCTCTCAAGTATTTTGCTATTAGGTTCATGCCCTATTGCCACGAATAAACCACCTGCCTCAAGGGTAATTTTTTCATCAGTTTTTATGTTTTTTAGAATCACTTTCTGAAATTTTTGATCTCCTTGAATATCCTCAACTGTACAATTAAAATGAACTTTAATTTTTTCATTGGAAAGAGCACGCTCTTGCATTATTTTGCTTGCCCTAAATTCATCTCTTCTATGTACAATATGTACAGTTGATGCAAATTTTGTAAGAAAAGTTGCTTCTTCCATTGCTGAATCACCACCGCCAACAACAATTATTTCCTGGTTTTTGAAGAATGCGCCATCACATGTTGCACAGTATGATACACCCTTGCCTGCAAACGTTTGTTCTCCATCTAGCCCAATTTTTCTTGGATTTGCGCCAGTACAAACTATAACAGAATTTGCCTCAAAAGTGTTTGAAGCAGTAAATACTTTTGGTGGATTATTTTTAAAATCTACAGATACCACTTCATCATCAATAATTTTTGTTCCCATCTTTTCTGCCTGCTTTCTCATTGTAAGCATCAAGTCAGGACCCATTATTCCCTGATCAAAACCAGGATAATTTTCAACATCCGTGGTGTTCATTAGCTGACCACCAGGCAATATGCCTGAAATTAATAATGTATTATGACGTGCACGTGAACAGTAAATCCCAGCAGTATATCCAGCAGGACCAGCACCAATTATTATCACATCATATTTGGTTTTTTGTTCAGACATATTTTCTTGAATAATATATTATGCTTTAAAGATGTTAGCTGTCAAGTAATGCTTGATGTTTGTCGCAAAGTTTTCCAATTTCTAATTGTGAGTATAATAGATCTTTTTGCCAATGTGCATTATTTAATCTACAATCCAAACTGTCACAAAATACATCTCCCGTCATGTAGTAAAAAATAGCCTGTAGCAAATACCCCTCAGCTACTTTTGAAAGTCTTTTATCATGATAATCCAAAAATTTTCCACTGTAGTTTTTTTTAATATCTTGTATGTCTAGTCCTTGTGTTTTGCATTTCATAATCTTAAAATAATACTCTCTGGGTCTGGCAGGCGCTTCGATCATTCCTGTTGTGGATATGATGGCTGGATTAGAGCAAATTATTGTTCTTCCATGATATCTGCCGTCAACAGTGTTGTATGTGCATGTAAGTTTGTTTGTAAAAACAATGTGCAAGCTATTTGGGTCTGAATCATTTTCTGTGATAATATCATAAATAATATTTTGAATCTCAAATCCATCATACATCACAACATCTTCAATTCTTTCGGCATCCTCTACCATGGTTGTTTTTTCCATCAGTCTGGTATCCCTACAAACATTTTTTTCAAAATCATTCTCCTGTTTGCTTGGGAAGTGTATTTTGAAGGGTGTTTTTGGATCAAAAATTCTACAACCAGAAATCCTATCTATCGTTTTTTCATCCAAGTTATTAAAAACGCATTTTTTAATCTCTACATCGATGTGAAAAGTTTCTAAAAGGAAATTTTTTAGATTGAATATTTGTATTTCTTGAACTGAAGGCTCGTCATACAGAAAAATTTTAGATATTTTCAATCAGATTTTTTTGGAATTTTACGATCGTATTCTTTTATTTTTTCGTCAGTGATTTCAGCAGCCTTTTTTCCAGAATACAACATTGAACCAAAAGTTGGTCCCATTCGTGCTAGTCCATGTGTTTCCGTAACTGACATACCAGCAATAACAAGACCAGGATAAACTTCGCCTGTTTTCTCGACAACATGTTCTTCACCATTTTCAACCCACATTGGATTCATTCCTTTCCATTCTACCATATTTCTATCAACAAGTCTTTTTACTGCAACAGAATCGTGTCCCGACGCATCAATTATCATCTTTGCTTCCAATGCAATAGGATCAACACATGTAATGTTTCTTGGTAATGCAGATACTGGCATCCAATTTACAACAATCCCTGTAACTCTTCCGTGTTTTAAAACTAAATCATCAAATTTTGTAAGATTCAAAAATTTTACCCCGGCATCACATGCAGCTGCAATTAACTTTGATACAGCGTGAGGACCTGGAGTTAAATACAGTCCATTACCAACTTTTTTGTAAGGTATTCCAAGTTCATCCCAAATTTTTTGTGCAGGAGCTCTTACTGTAACTGGGTTCATCATATATCCACCTAACCAATAGCCGCCACCAAGATAGTTATTTTGCTCAATGACTAAAATTTTGTATCCCATTAACGATAATTCACGCGCAGCTGTTAGTCCTGCAGGACCAGCACCAATAATTATTACATCGCATTCAGCTCTATCTTGTAAAACATCATAGAATTCTTTAGCAATAGCACGTGTTATCTCAACTTCCTTTACGTCAGCAAAAATTTTTCCTGGTCGTTGTTCATTAACTGATTCTTGCACAAATGCACATAATTACAAGTGCTTAATAGTTTTTCTTAAGTAAAGATTAGGCAATACTAATACTAAATCATTATTCAGGTAAATGACTACTATCTTTTTTTCTTCTTAACAGGAGCTTTTTTCTTCTTAACAGGAGCTTTTTTCTTCTTAACAGGAGCTTTTTTCTTCTTAACAGGAGCTTTTTTCTTCTTAACAGGAGCTTTGCGTTTCGTAATTTTACTCTTTTTTACCTCTTCAAATATTTCCTCAACTGGTTCTACAGTTTCCTCAACTGGTTCTACAGTTT
>Ga0257111_1001174_pt1 | contig 10668 bp, 6 predicted proteins | sample LP_taG_6_FD_191567 | JGI IMG/M metagenome (GOLD analysis project Ga0257111, IMG submission 191567) | Marine microbial communities from Northeast Subartic Pacific Ocean, Canada - LP_J_2015_P26_500m | ecosystem: Environmental > Aquatic > Marine > Oceanic | place: Canada: Northeast Subartic Pacific... | reverse complement strand
CCACTCCCCCAATGCTGTGGGCATTTTCATCATGGACTTCACCCTTAATTAGCCCTGTCCTGTATCCATCCGCAATTTCTGTCGGGACAATCCTATGCATTTTTTCAATTGGTGGATTATAAAATGTTGTATTCATTCCCAAAGGCTTAAAAATGAGAGAATCCACTAATTTATCCTGAGGAACGCCACTCGCTTTTTCCAATAGTTTCCCCAATGTAATTAATCCTACGTCAGAATATTTTGTTTCTTCCTCCAATTCTAAAATTGGCTCCGTATTAAAGATGCTGTCTAACCGAGTATTCGAATCTGTATCCATTAAAAAGTATTGTTTAAATGGGGGTAATCCTGCTGTATGAGTCAACAAATTCTTGACGGTGATTTCACTTTTCTGCTTATAATATTTTGGTTGTTTTCCTTTAAACTCTGGAAGATAAGATACCACCTTTTCATCTAAAGATAGCTTTTTCTGATCTACCAATTTCATAACGACAGAAGTTGTGGAAATGACTTTTGTAATTGATGCTAAATCGAAAATATCTGACTTTCGAGTTTTACGCTTTTTATTGTAAGTATGATACCCTACTGCATCGTGTAAAAATATTTTTCCACCCTTTCCTGCGATTAACACACCGCCAGGCCAGGCTGTATCAGCAATAGCTTGATTCAACAATAAGTTGACTGAATCTGTATTGACTAAAATTTCTGAAGATCGGATGCGCTGAAGTGTTGTTCCCGATTTCCATCTCGATTTTACATTTGGCCATTTTCGTGCTTCAACAATAATACCGAAACCATTTTTGACAACACCTGGTATGGTCACGGGCATAATTCCTGTAATATCAGCCTTCCCTTTCATCGCATTGGCTGCAGCCGTCTGGAGGATACCACTACTTTTGTATGCACAAATATATACAGGTACATTGGGAAAATCCTGAATAAGGTATGGACTTCCAAAACTGGTGACAATTACTTTTTCGCACTTTTCAATGAGCTGATTGACAAACTCTGATTCAACTTCTGGCAAAAATATTTCATCTTTATGCTCGGTGGGATTGGCAAAGGCATTGAGAAAAACCAATCCATCATTTGGGATTTGGCCCAGAATATGATTGGCTACAATTGCACTGTCTGATTTATCAAGCTGAAAGGATATCACATTCCTTCCACTTAATTTTAACTGTTTCGTAAAACTGCTTTCTGTATGATTATTTTTTCCATCGTATAAATCAACAACATAAAGTGTTTCATCGATTCCAGGGTTGAGGGGTAAAATACTGTTCTCATTTTTTACAAGGGTGATCGCACGCATTGCTATTTCATTCGCCATTTTGAAATTTGTAGCCCGACCCAATGATCGGTGAGTATCATTCATGGAAATATTTTTATTTTGATGTAGCTCCAACCGCTCCTTCATTCTTAGCACTTTTAATGCAGATTCATTAATTCGTTTTTCAGAAATAATACCATCAATCACCGCTTTTTCAATTGTGTCTATGGACTTTTTCAAATCCATATTTTGAATAATTATATCCGATCCTGCTTTCACCGTTTCAATCAGTGCATAGTCATTTGAGTAATTTTTTACAATGCCGCCCATTCGCATGGCATCCGTAATAATCACACCCTTAAACCCCATGCGATTCCGTAGAATATCCTGCATCCAGAATGAGGATAAAGTTGCAGGATTCTGTGCATTTGGTTGATAATCGGGTGCATTCACGTGGGCAATCATTACTGCATCAACCCCCGCATCAATGGCTTTCTGGAATGGCGGAAGTTCGGTTGACCACAATCGAGAAGAATCACTGGGGATTTGAGCTAGGGACGAATGGGAATCGGTCTCCGTATCTCCATGTCCGGGAAAATGTTTTGCTGTGGCTAACATTCCGTTATCATGAAGCCCTCGGATAAATTCAACGGAATATCGATTGACCGAATCGGGGTTTTCACCAAAGGATCGGGTGTTGATAATCGGATTTTTGGGATTATTATTCACATCCACGACTGGAGATAGATTGAAATGAATCCCCACTGCTCGAGATTCTTCTGCAGAAATCCGCCCTGCCTCATAAGCATATTTTGGATCGCCCGTCGCTGCGATCGCCATCATGGGCGGCAGTGTAACTGCACCGAGATAACGCCGTCCCAATCCCGATTCAATATCTGCATCTACCAAAATTGGTACTTTGGATTTCGCCTGCATTTCATTAAGCATGGTTAATGCGCTTCCCGCATCCCCAAACCAAATATGAAGAACGCCAATACCATCGGTGGCAATATGCCTTTGTATTTCCCGCCACTTTACACTTTCATAATTCATAAATTGCATATTCATGCTTACTACCATCATTTGGGCAATCTTTTCTCGAAGCGTAAGTTTTTTTAGTGTGGATTCTGCCCAAGATTTTTTCGATGTAAATTGGCCAGGGCCTGCGCAAGCAGAAAATAAGAGGGCTAAACAAATTATGATTTTCCGGATAATCATAGCATAAAAATTAACTGAACTTCGCCCATAAGTCTTTAACTTTTATTTCTATAAATGATGAATTCCACAACCAATGATATAAAAACAATGATCGGCCAAATGATAATGGTTGGCCTCCGAGGTACTTCGCCGGATGATGCGAAATATTTTTTCAAGTCCCTCAATGGATTAACCATCGGTGGTGTTATACTCTATGATCAAAATGTGACCACATCACCTCCATCTTCTCATAATATCCTCTCACCGGAACAAGTTAAAGACTTCAATGAAGCTCTCCAGTCATTCAGCCCTACTCCCTTACTCATTGGTATAGATCAAGAAGGAGGGCAGGTCAATCGCCTTAAAAAAAAGTATGGATTTCCTCAGTCCAATAGTTGGGCCAAATTGGGACTATTAAATGACATAGTGGAAACCCAATCTTGTGCAACACGTATGGCCTTTACATTATCTAAATATGGATTCAATCTAAATTTTGCACCCGTTCTGGACCTATCCGTTAATCCAGATAGTTTTATTGCAAAAAAGGAGCGTTGTTTTTCAAATGATCCTAAAAATATTGCCATCCATTCAGAAATTTTCATGAAGGCTCATTTGGATGAAAATGTGGTTCCCGTGTGTAAACATTTTCCCGGGCAGGGTAGCGCTGGTGGAGATACCCATGAGGGAATGGCAGATGTGACAGAAACTTGGTCAGAAACAGAATTAATACCCTATCAAACATTGATTGATAATGATTGTATTCCCGCCATCATGACCTCACATCTTTTTCATCAGCGAATGGATCCTGAATTACCGGCGACACTTTCATCAAAAATATTAACTAATTTACTTCGTAATAAAATGGGGTTTGAGGGTGTCATTATTAGCGATGATCCCCAGATGGGTGCCATCGCCAATCATTATGATTTAAAAACAATCATCCGACTTATGATTCGTGCTGGTGTAGATATTTTTTGTTTTGGGAACAACCTTGTTTTTGATCCGGACATTGTACAAAAAGTGCATTCAATTACACTAGAATTATTAGATGAAAGAGACATCACATCCAATCAAATCAAAAAATCCTTTAATAGAATTGTGGATTTAAAAACAAAGATCGGCTTGGTATGAAGGTTATTGGGATTGATGGTGGTGCGACAAAAGTTTCCGGTAGCATAATAGAAAAACTTGATCTTAAGACCTACACCTTAGCCCATCCAGTAGTAGAGATTAAATATTCTGATCACCATAATTTTAATCCGGAGTTTTTGCCCCAACCAATCGATGTACAACAAAACAATGAAGATGTCACTGACGTCGAGAAACGACAGGGAACTGTTTACGTTGAAACCGTATTAAAGGTGGTCCAATTACTGGCTGAGAATGAACAATTCCAAGTCGCGATTGCTATGCCGGGACTTAAAACCAATGACGGTAGAGGAATCCGGATAATGGCAAATGGCCCTCGAATCCCATATTTTTGTGATCAAATTCAAAAAACGCTCAATCTTGAGCATCCTATCCTACGATTGGAAAGTGACGCTGATATGTGCGTATGGGGTGAGGAATATGCTGAGAATGGGGCAATTCGGAGTATTAAAAACGCCTACTACCTTGGTGGCGGCACCGGAACCGCAGATGGATTAAAAATTAAGGGAAACCTCATACCCTTTGATGATGCATCTAACTGGATCGCCAAATCGATCGAATTAAAAATGTCCGATGGCCAATCATTGGAAACTTATGCTTCCATGTCGGGAATCAATACATTGCGACAGTCCATAACTGATTCTGAAATTGGGATTGTCCTAGGCAATCTGCTTTTTGAAAGAATTTCCACGATTTACTCTGGATGGAAAAACCAATTTAACCTAGATCGAAAACTTCAAATGGATCATCCATTTCGTTGCACATTACTGGATCGCATCGTTATCGGCCAACGCCTTTCACCATTCCTCAAATCAGACGATGGAATGGCCATCCACCAAGCCATGATTACAGAATTAAACCAACAATGTGTAGGTGATACAACTATTTCTAACCACTTTTTAATTGATGGGAAATTCAATCCAGAGCGAATTTTCATGTCCAATTTACGAACGGCACCGATAATCGGACTGGGTGCAAAAGTATGGATGACCCAATGTTGACGCCTGGTATAATCCCCAACAAAGAGCCTATGATCCGCGTAGGGCTCATTTTACCTGAGGATAATATTCATTCTATCCAGATATCCTTTTCAGATACCCAATGTTTTGAAATTGAAACAATTGACCGGTTACACCCTTCATGTAAAAATAGTGATCAATTGAGTTTGAATTTAGTGGATGGGAATCTGGCCATTCCTGAACTGGAAATTGAAAATACAGTACTCAAAATAATTCCATCCATTTCCCATGATAATCCATTCATCACGATTGAAGGAATCCCCGCCGGCCGTGGTTTTCATTGGGAGAAGAAAATCAGCGCATCCTACTGGGGCATTCTTGAATTTTGTGTTTCCGATGGAAAAATGATAGCTATCAATGAACTGCCACTAGAGCATTATTTGAAATGTGTGGCCACATCAGAAATGAGCGCCCAATGCCCGCCGGAATTTTTGAAGGCCCAAACAATTGTAGCGCGCTCATGGCTCTTGGCCAACATTGAACAAAAACACCGCCACCTTGGTTTTGATATTTGCAACGATGACTGCTGCCAACGGTATCAAGGCATGGCGAATTGTTCGGAGGCATCCATTAAAAGTGTCGATGTTACTTTTGGCCAGGTGATCATGTTTGATGAGAAAATCTGTGATGCCCGTTATTCAAAGTCCTGTGGTGGAATAACGGAGAATTTCGAGAATGTTTGGGAGGGTGGATCAATCCCTTACCTCGTATCGGTTGTGGATAATGATGCAAAAGGCACCGCTTTTTGCAGTCCTGAAATTGTGCTGGAAGGATCTCTCAAAAACTATATTGGCAATGTGGATGAAAAAGGGCAATACTTTCGTTGGGAGTTTGAAGCAACCCAAGGCGAATTGATACAATCTTTGAAAAATAAACGAAATGTTGCAGCGACCGAAATAGTACAATTAATTCCGGAAAAAATTGGGTACTCGGGTCGGATTATTGATCTAAGAATTGAGTACAAAGATTTTCAAAACAACCTGCAATCCATTGAAATTCATTCTGAATATGAAATTCGCAATATCATGTCGCCCTTCTTTTTATACAGTTCTGCTTTTTCTGTCGAAAAAAATGAAAATGGCAATTTTAATCTAATTGGCAAAGGATGGGGCCATGGTGTAGGACTTTGCCAAATCGGCGCCTTAGGAAGGGCACTGAACGGTCAATCAACCGATAACATTTTAAATCATTATTATTCTGTTTCTAAATTGAAAAGAATTTATTCATCATGATTCAGCAACCAAAAAAACAAATATGGACATGGGTGCCTTCTCTTTATTTTGCAGAGGGCCTTCCTTATGCGATGGTAATGATTGTATCGGTTATCATGTACAAAAAGCTGGGCCTGTCCAATACAGATATTGCACTCTATACCAGTTGGCTATATTTGCCCTGGGTTATCAAACCACTCTGGAGCCCCATTGTAGATATTTTCCGTACCAAACGATTTTGGATTGTCACTATGCAATTATTAATTGGTGCCGGATTAGCGGGCGTTGCTTTTACTATTCCTTCATCCGATCCACTTAAATATACAATGGCACTCTTCTGGTTATTAGCATTCAGTTCTGCCACCCATGATATTGCCGCCGATGGATTTTATATGCATGCCCTTTCATCCCACGATCAAGCTTGGATGATCGGTATTCGAAATACCTTTTACCGATTCGCCATTTTATTTGGCCAAGGCCTTTTGGTAATGTTTGCTGGAATGATGGAATTTTGGACAGGAAATGTAACAACTGCATGGTCCGTTACCTTTGGGGTTTTAGCCGGTTTATTCATCATCTTTTCAATTTATCATCGATGGATGCTTCCAGTTCCTTCGTCTGATTATAGACATTCAAATTTAAAATTATCTGAAGCAGTCCGTAATTTTATTCAAGTATTTATTTCGTTTTTCAAAAAGCCCAAAATTAGTTTAGTCATCATTTTTATTCTTTTCTATCGCTTTGGGGAAGCACAATTGGTAAAAATCGCCCCCTTGTTTATACTGGATTCACTAGAAGCAGGAGGACTCGGTTTAACCACGATTGAACTTGGGTTTGCAACTGGAACATTAGGTATGATTATGCTTACCATTGGTGGAATTACCGGTGGGTTTTTTGCAGCCAAACATGGGTTGAAAGCTTGGATAGTATGGATGGCACTGGCGATGAAGCTTCCTGATCTTGTTTACGTATTTATGGCCTGGGCCCAACCGGAAAGTTATCTCCTAATTAATATTTTTATCGCGATTGAACAATTTGGTTATGGCTTTGGCTTTACAGCATATTTGTTATTTATGATGATGATTTCTGAAGGAGAACACAAAACTGCACACTATGCTATTTGCACAGGATTCATGGCCTTGGGAATGATGATTCCCGGCATGTTTAGCGGCGCGCTTCAAGAATCTATCGGATATTACCATTTCTTTATTTGGGTAATTGTTGCTACAATACCGGGACTTATACTGATTAAATTTCTTCCCATTGATTCCAATTTTGGGAAAAAGGAATAAATTATTATGACTGAAAAGCAAGATAGACTTATTTCCCTCGATGCATTCCGTGGTGCCACTATCGCTTTAATGATTTTGGTGAACACCCCCGGCACATGGGCTCATGTCTATGCACCACTCCGTCATGCAAAATGGCATGGATGTACACTCACCGATTTGGTATTTCCATTTTTCTTATTTATCATCGGCGTTTCAATGCGATTTTCTTTTGAAAAATATGAATTTTGCAAATGGGGTCCCTTATTCAAAAAAGTGGTTTTTCGTACCATGACTATTTTTACCATCGGATTACTTCTCAGCGCTTTCCCCTTTGTTAGGCAAGATTGGGATTGGACCCATTTCAGGATTATGGGAGTCCTTCAGCGGATCGCTTTGGCATACATCGTGGCCAGTTTCATAGTTGTTCGAGCCGATGTGAAAGGCATTGTTAAAATTTCAATGGGATTGCTGTTCGGATACTGGATTCTCCTAATGGGATATGGCTGGTATTCTGGACTCGATCCCTATGAACTCAAGACGAATTTTCCCCTTATAATTGATTCCTTCATCCTCGGAGACAATCACCTTTATAGTGGTATGGGGATCCCCTTTGATCCGGAAGGTTTGCTCAGTACGATCCCATCCGTAGCAACCGTTTTGATTGGATTTTTGGTGGGCACTATGATCAAAACAACAGAGGACCATGGAGATAATGCCCAGCGGATGGCCGTCCTAGGTGCATTACTGATTATCTTGGGATGGGTGTGGGGATTCGTTTTCCCCATCAATAAACAGCTTTGGACCAGTTCTTATGCACTCTTCACCGGCGGGATTGCTACAATCACTTTAGCCGCAATGATCTGGATTGTTGATGTGAAGGGAATAAAGACATGGACAAAACCATTCGTCATTTTTGGCGCCAATGCCATTTTTCTTTATGCCGCTTCCGGTATCTGGGCAAAGATTTTGTTAAAGATTAGGTTTGAGTTGGATGGCAAAATGATTTCCGGTTATGGCTATTTATATCGGACAGTTTTCCAGCCATTCGCAGGTGATCTGAACGGCTCCTTCTTATTTGCGCTATTTCATGTATTCATGTTTTGGCTCATCCTGGCCTGGATGTACCGCAAAAAAATATTTATAAAAATTTAGCATAGAGACGTAGCATGCTACGTCTCTACAATAAATAAACTATTTTTTAGAATACATACTATCAATCAAATCTTGATTGTTCGCAGTCACCACTTTCCGTTTCACTTTTAAAGTGGGTGTTACCTCATCTTTGTCCTGGTCCAGTTCTACTTCCAGAATTCGAAATTTTTTAATGGACTCATAAGATGCCAATGCACTATTTTTTTCTTTGACAACATGATTAAGCAAATCTATCACTTCATCTTTTTTTGTTAAGTCACCCAAATCCTGATAGAGAATTTTCCGGTCTCGGCCAAACTTGGTGATCTCATCTTCATCCAGTGTAACTAACATAGTTAAATAGGGTTTCTTATCACCAATAACCATGGCTTGGGAAACATAGGGACTTGTCTTCATTAAGTTTTCGATATTTTGGGGTGCTATATTTTTTCCACCGGCAGTAATGATAATATCTTTTTTTCGATCGGTAATGAACAAATACCCTTCTTCATCAATATGGCCTACATCACCTGTGTGCAGCCAGAATCCACCTTCCCCATCTGGCTTTAATAGTTCATTGGTTGCTTCCTCATTTTTATAATAGCCTTGGATATTTTGATCCCCGCGACAACAGATTTCACCATCATCCATAATTTTTATTTCGGTACCTTCTATGGGTAATCCCACAGAACCAATTTTGGTTTTTCCCTCAGACTGAGTGGTAATGACTCCTGATGTTTCCGTCATCCCATAGGCTTCATATACCTCTAGCCCCACCCAATTAAAAAAGTGAATAATTTCTTTAGAAATAGGTGCAGCCCCCGTAAGCATACAGCGAATATTTCCACCGAATATATCTTTTATTTTATCTAAAATCAAAAACCGGGCTATTCTTGTTTTTAGTTTTAGCCAAACGTGCGAAGTCACACCAGCAATCTTGTTATCACTGGTGGCTTTCCCTACTCCAATTGCCCAGTGATATATCTTTTTTTGCAACCAAGTGGCGTCACCAATTCCTGTCATAATTTTGGCATAAAATTTCTCCCACACCCTGGGTGTACCAAACACAACGGTGGGACCGGTCTGACGAATATTCTGGGGCATATCTTCAATACTTTCAGCAAAAGCGGCGGCATGACCAGAGATAAACCGAATAAAATGGCCCACCAATCGTTCAGCAATATGGGCCATGGGTAAAAAACAGACATAAAAATCATTCGGTGTTACTCCAATTGCACCGGGTAGATACCGCGCACTGGCGATTATATTTTTACTGGTGTACATTCCCGCTTTGGGCTCGCCCGTCGTACCGGATGTATAGGTAAAACTAATTAAATCATCCGGTTGACTTTCTGTAATCAATTCTTCAAAATGATTCTGATGTTTTTTTCCATAATCCCGTCCTAATGCAAGAAAGGATTCATAGGAATATACATTGGGAAGATCCGATGGAAAATAATGATCCATAACAACAATTTTTTTAATGTTTGGCAATCGATCCCAAACGGCCAGCACTTTATCCAACTGTTCCTGATCTTCTACTATTGCCAGGATACTATCACTTTGGTCTGCGATATAAAACACTTGTTCATTGGTATTCGAGTGGTAAATCGGGGCGGTCACACAACCGATTGACATTATCCCCATATCACACATTACCCATTCAGGCCGCGTTTGACTCAAGAGAGATATTTTGTCCCCTTTCTTAATTCCCGATGCAAGCAATGCATTTCCAATATCTCTTGAAATTGCACCATACTCACCCCAGGTTAGGGATTTCCATAAACCATCCTGTTTTTCCCAAATTGAAATATTCTCTGAAAAATCTGTAACCTGTCGCCAGAATAATTTGGGTATAGTATTGTAAGTATTATAATTTATAACCATCAACCACTCCACACTTTCGCTCGCCTATTATATTTTCCTTCACCTAAATATTGTTCTCTTACTTTTTCTTCTTTTACTAATTCTTCATAAGTACCACTGAGAAATATTTTCCCTGTGGTGAGAACATAACCATAATCTGCAATTTTTAATGCCTGATTCACATTTTGTTCTACCAATAAAATGGTAGTTCCTGCTTTATGCAATTCTTTAATGGTGTCAAAAATATCCTGGACGAGAATTGGTGACAACCCGAGGGATGGTTCATCTAATAAGAGCAGCTTCGGTTTGAGCATAAGTGCACGGGAGATGGCTAACATTTGCTGCTCTCCGCCGCTCATGTTTCCCGCTTGTTGGTATTTTCTTTTTTCCAGGATGGGAAAATGGTGAAAAGCTTCCACCATGCGTTCACTAATTACATCTTTATCTCTTAAAAGGAAACCGCCCATTTGCAGATTTTCTTCAACTGTTAATTCAGCAAATATTCGGCGCCATTCCGGCACATGGCCGATGCCCAACTTTACAATTTCTTCTGCATC
>Ga0257111_1001171_pt1 | contig 10683 bp, 9 predicted proteins | sample LP_taG_6_FD_191567 | JGI IMG/M metagenome (GOLD analysis project Ga0257111, IMG submission 191567) | Marine microbial communities from Northeast Subartic Pacific Ocean, Canada - LP_J_2015_P26_500m | ecosystem: Environmental > Aquatic > Marine > Oceanic | place: Canada: Northeast Subartic Pacific... | reverse complement strand
CTAAAACCTGATCAGGTGACTGCCCAATAAGGCCTATCACAAATATTGTCAGAGTTATAAATATCTTTTGTGAGTTATTAAACATTTTTTACTGCAATTGTGCCGAAGGCGGGACTCGAACCCGCACAGGGTTTCCCCCACTGCCCCCTCAAGACAGCGTGTCTACCAGTTCCACCACTTCGGCAGTCGTTTTTATTCAATGTCCAGGTTCTGTTGGATATCAGGGGCTGATAGATCTAGCAAACGTTGATCTGCTTCACGCTTTAAAATGGATTCACTATCGATTGTTTCAGGATTACTAGTCAAACTAATTAAAACACCAAAGGTCATAAATGCAATAGCGAACCAGGTTGTAATTTTGCTCAATGCAGTTGCCGCTCCACGACCACCAAAAATAGAGTTTCCCATACCGGCGCTTAAACCGCCAGCTAACCCACCGCCTTGGCCTGCTTGCATTAATATTACAGCTATTAACAAAATGCTAATGATTGTATGGATACCTATGAATATTCCTGTCATCATTTACCCCATATAATTATTATTAACAATCTCGATTATTTTAATAAATAATTCCAATTTTAAACTCGCTCCGCCAACTAAAAATCCGTCTACACCTTCAACTTCGATCAATGCTTTCGCATTTTCAGGTTTTACAGATCCCCCATATAGAATCGGGATTTGTTTTACCAATTCATTAGCATATAGTTCAGCCAGTAATTCGTTAATCTGTAAATGGGTATCCTCAACCTGCTTTGGTTCAGCGTTAACTCCTGTACCAATTGCCCAAACCGGTTCATATGCAATAACCATGCGATCAATTAATTGACCTTTAATGCCATCCAATCCCTTGGCTAACTGTTCCTTTAATATCCTTTGTGTATACCCTGCATTCCGATCATCAAATGTCTCTCCAATGCAGAAAATAGGTACAAGACCATTATCCAGAACCACGTGCAACTTTTTATTTAACGAAGCATTATTCTCATTAAAAATATGCCGCCGCTCCGAATGTCCAATAATTACGTAACGAACACCACAGTCCTTAAGCATCTGAACTGAAGTCTCTCCGGTAAAGGCACCCTCGGATTCAAAATAAACATTTTGACTGCCTAATTCGATACCCGAATCTGGCAAATTTTCATTTATGTGAAAGAGCGATGTAAAAGACGGGCAGAATATAATTGTTGGTTTTTCCTTATCCAAAAGCAAATTACATATCTCAATGACGAAGGTAACTCCCTCTTGTGGCGTTTTATACATTTTCCAATTAGCGGCAACTATGGGTTTTTTTGTTATCACCTACCTAATGCCTCCAATGCAGGTAGTGTGTTACCGCTCAATAGTTCCAAAGATGCGCCACCACCCGTAGAAACATGCGTCATCTTTTCATTCATACCAAATGTCCTCACCGCAGCTGCGCTTTCACCTCCACCCACGATCGTATCTATACCTTTATCATAGGCCAAAGAAAGCATCTGTGATATGGCTTTTGTTCCGTTTTCGAACTCTTTCTTTTCGAAAACACCCATTGGGCCATTCCATAAAATTGTTCCTGCGCTTAAAATATAATCGGAGAAAATATTTATAGTTTCTGTTCCTATATCAAGTCCCATAAAACTATCAGGAATAGAATCAAATGCTACCGTCTTCATTTTTTTCGGTTTTTCAATCGCTTCGGCTATAACAAAATCTACTGGAAAAACAAGTTTTACACGCTTTCGGCGAGCGCGCGCTATAATTTCCCTCGCAGAAGAAACCATTTTACTTTCAACTATTGATAGACCAACTTCAACCCCAAGTGCCTTAAGAAAAGTAAAGGCCATACCACCACCAATCAATATTGTATCAGTATCATCGAGGAATCGATCAATAATATGTAATTTACCTGATATTTTTGCCCCGCCCAGTATCAATAGTAACGGATGTTTTGGTTTCTTAAACTTTTCAAGTAAAAACTGAAGCTCTTTTTCCATTAAATACCCCATACCTTTTTCTATGAAATATTCCGTAACGCCAACATTGGAAGCATGGGATCGGTGTGCTGTTCCAAAGGCATCATTTATGTAGATTTGCCCATGCCGGGCAAGTTTTCTTGCAAACTCAGCATTATTGTTAGTTTCTCCAGAGTGAAAACGTAAGTTTTCTAGCAGATGAACTTCTCCAGGATGTAACCCTATTGTCACATTAATTGCATCCTCACTAATACAATCATGAGAAAATTTAATAGGTATCTCTAATATGTCAGAAAGTGTTTCCCCAACAGGAACAAGACTGAACTTTTCATCGATTTTACCGTTAGGTCGCCCCAAATGTGACATGAGTACTATTGACGAGCCAGAGTCTAGACAATCCTTAATCGATGGTATCGCAGATTGGATACGAAAAGAGTCCACAACCCGGTCATTCTCTATAGGAACATTGAAATCTACGCGCATCAGGACGCGTTTTTGCTTCACATCGAAAGAATGTAACGCCCTAATCATTACTAAAATTAGCGTGATCATTGTATTTAAGGGAATGAATTAAGTTTTGTAAAACATCATTATAAAACCAATGTGAGCGCATAGCATCTAGATAATTATTATTGGTATTGGGAAAATTTTGGACCCATTTACCAAACTCTGTAGGTTGAATTCCATCCTTGGAAAACATCCATATATTTGTACGACTGTCCTTATGGATCCTTAAGCACACCACACAAATATTAGGATAAACCAAGTCCAAAACTAGGATTTTTAGACATTAAGATATTTGAAAAGTGTAAAGATCAACTCGGTTATACCTTGTTTTTTCGTGTCTCTGTAACCGGTAGGTTATAAGTTTTCTTTATGAAATCTGTACAATTTACACACGCAGACAAACTAACATTACAGGATTTGATGTTCCATCATATTCATGAGATCCTACTTGTAGCTAGTCCCTATGATTCTTTCGTCCTGGAAGAGGATGGTCGATTAACTGAACAGATATCCCACGAATACATGGGAATGAATTTTAGTAATGCGCCACGAGTCTGGCAAGCTTCTACTGCTGCGGATGCACGTACAATGCTTTCCCGCCAAGACTTTGATTTGATAATTGTTATGATGCGCATTGCAGATATGGATCCCGTATTATTCTGTACGAAGATTAAAGAAACTTATCCAAAAAAACCGGTTATTCTGTTAGCCTTTGATGAATCAGAAATAAAGCAATTACCAGAAGATTTTGAAAAATCTGCTATAGATCGTGTATTCATATGGTCAGGGAATGCCAATGTATTATTAGCAATTGTGAAAATGTTTGAAGACGCAATGAATATTCGCAGGGATATTAAAAAAGCTGATGTACGCTGCATTATACTAATAGAAGATTCACCACGATACTATTCTCTAATACTGCCTATAATTTATAAAGAGATCAGCTACCAGGTGAAAGAAATGATCGACAAAAGTGCTAGCGATCATGAAAGATTATTGCATATGCGCGGCCGTCCAAAAATACTTCTAGCTACTTCATATGAGGAAGCTGAACGCTATTTTAAGCGCTTTAGGCTGAGTACACTTGGCATAATTTCTGATATCCGTTTCTCAAAAAACAGCAAACTAGATAAAAACGCTGGTGTAAAATTTGCACGATGGGCTAGGTCAATTGATCCTAGTATACCAATTATGCTGCAATCAAAACATAGCAAAAATGCTGAACTAGCTAAAGATGTTCAAGCTCATTTCCTGTATAAAGATTCTCCAACTTTGTTAATGGAACTCAGTAAATTCGTCGTTAGAAATTTCGGCTTTGGTGATCTCATATTCCGCACACCAAAAGGAAAGGAACTGATTGCAGTCTCTAATTTGCCTGAACTCATTGAGGCAATTCAAACTGTGCCGGAAGAATCGCTACTCTACCATGCCAAAAGTAATCACTTTTCTAATTGGTTAGCTGCACACGGATATTTAGCACTTGCCTCTCAGGTTCGGCCTCTGAATCATGCCGATTTTAAGAACTCAAATATTCATAGGGCCTATTTAGTTGATCTGATCGAAAATACAATTAAAAATCGCAAAGCAAGACAGGTTGTAGAAATTCAACAAGAAACATTTGATCATACGAAACGTTTTACCCAGATATCAGGTGGATCGTTAGGTGGAAAAGCCCGCGGACTAGCTTTCGCTCAGAAAATGATTCGTTTATCTGATTTCCGGGCCCGTTATGATGGAACAGAAATTAATATTCCGCATGCTGCCGTTGTTGGTACCGATTCCTTTGATGAATTCATGAAGGAAAATAATCTATGGGCGGATGCTCTGTCAAAAAAAACAAACAAACAAGTATCAAAATTATTCCTTAATTCAAATATCAGTAATGAATTAAAACACTCACTTAAAGTATTTGTTAAATCTGTGAAGTACCCTTTGGCGGTACGATCATCAAGCCTACTAGAAGATAGCCAGTACCAACCGCTTTCAGGGATGTATGCCACCTATATGCTGCCAAATAATCGTAAAAAATTGAATGACCGATTGGAAGATATTATCGTTGCCTTAAAGCTTGTATATGCTTCCACGTTTTTTCAGGACCCCAAATCCCTTATAAGTGGTTCCGTGCATCGCATTGAAGAAGAAAAAATGGCAGTGATACTAATGGAAATGGTTGGGCAAAATTATAATGGTAGATACTACCCTTCTTTTAGTGGAACCGCGCAGAGCTTTAATTTTTATCCAGTATCATACATGAACCGAAATGAGGGTGTGGTTCATTTAGCACTAGGATTGGGAAGAACCATCGCCAATGGTGAAAAATCCCTGCGATTTTCACCAAAATACCCTGGAATATTACCCCAGTATTACTCTATTAAGGCAACATTGGAAAGCTCACAAAATACCTTCTACGCAATGGATCTTAGTCCAAAAGTCCATCCATTGTTTAATGGTGAAGAGAAAAATCTGTCATCTTATAATCTGAAAATCGCCGAAACGGATGGCTCACTAAAGTGGTCTGGCAGTATCATTTCAAACGAAGACAATGTAATAAGAGACTCATTATCCTATGATGGCACAAGGGTCGTAACATTTGCGCCGGTATTAAAGTGGGCCACATTCCCACTTGTGGAAATTTTAAAGGATCTTATATCCATGGGAAAAGAAGCATTAGGGTGTGAAGTTGAAATCGAATTCGCCGTAAACATATTCGATGATCCCAATAAGAAACCTGAATTTGCATTGCTGCAAATAAAACCTATGGTTATGGGCGGGTCAAGCGAAATTATAAATATAGAAGAAGAATCGGATCATGAAATTTTATGCAGTAGTAAAGTTACATTAGGTAATGGTTTGATTAATGATGTACGTCATATTGTTTTCGTAGACCCTAAGCGATTTAAACCAGCAATAACAAATGATATCGCCAAAGAAATACATGCGATCAATCAAGAATTGATCAAAAAACACCCTTATATACTCGTAGGACCTGGCCGCTGGGGCTCAGCAGATTCATGGCTGGGAGTTCCAGTAAATTGGGAACAGATAAATGGTGCCAGCGCCATAATCGAGTTAGGTAAAAAAAGTTTTCCAGTTGATCCCTCTTTTGGCAGTCATTTCTTTCAAAATGTCACCAGTATGCGACTGGGTTATTTTACTGTAGGCCATAATTCAAACACAGATGTATTTGATTTTAGCTGGTTAAATCAACAAATAATTAAAGATGAAAAAACTTATACTACTTGTTATAGGTTGGAACATCCGCTACGCATTAAAATCGACGGGACAACCGGTAACGGTGTCATCCTTAAACCAAAAGTCCCTGAGCTAGAACCAATGAATGAACAAGAAACTAGTGGTATTTGATCAAACAACACCCTGATCGATCATTGCATCTGCAACTTTTGTAAAACCACCAATATTAGCACCTTTTATATAATTTATAAAATCACCTTCTGTCCCATAAGTATAACACTGTTTATGAATATCTTTCATTATTTGATGTAAACGTTGGTCCACTTCTTCTCTTGTCCAGGATAAGCGCATATTATTTTGGCTCATTTCCAATCCAGATACCGCTACACCTCCCGCATTCGCCGCTTTTCCTGGGCCAAATAATATTTTGTTTGCCATAAAAACATCAACAGCGCCAGGATCGGAAGGCATATTGGCTCCTTCTGACACACATTTGCAGCCATTCTTAATAAGAGTTTTTGCATCTTTTTCGCTGATCTCATTTTGTGTTGCACATGGCAAGGCAATATCACAAGGAATTGACCAAGGTCGCTGACCGTTAAGATACTCACAACCGAATTCTTCAGCATAATCCTTTATTCTACCTCTTTTTATATTTTTTAGGTCCATTACCCAAACCAATTTTTCTGCATTGATACCATCTGAGTCATGTATTGTACCATTCGAATCAGATATAGACACAACTTTGCCACCAAGTTGGATAACTTTTTCAGTAGCAAATTGAGCCACGTTTCCTGAACCAGATATTGTCACTGTTTTACCTGAAAATGAATCATCTCTAAGTTTCAGCATTTCTTCAGCAAAATATACGGCACCATAACCAGTAGCCTCTGGTCGTATCCGACTTCCACCCCAGTTCAATCCTTTTCCTGTTAATACACCGCTAAATTCGTTCCGCAGACGTTTATATTGTCCAAATAAATACCCTATCTCTCGACCGCCAACTCCAATGTCTCCTGCTGGTACGTCCGTATTAGGTCCGATATGACGAAAAAGTTCTGACATAAACGATTGTGTAAAACTCATCACTTCATTATCTGATTTACCTTTAGGATCAAAATCCGATCCTCCTTTACCACCACCCATTGGTAGGGTGGTTAAACTATTTTTAAATACTTGTTCAAAACCTAGGAATTTTAATATGCTTAAATTCACGGAAGCGTGAAACCGTAACCCGCCTTTGTATGGCCCAATGGCAGAGTTAAATTCTACACGATAGCCACGATTCACTTGAGTCATACCCCGGTCATCGCGCCAAGGCACACGAAACATAATTACCCGCTCTGGTTCTACGATCCGATCCAGAATTCCTGCATGAAAATATTGTGGATGAACCTCTAAAAATTCCCAGATAGATGAAAACACCTCGTGAACCGCCTGATGAAATTCATCTTCACCTGGAGATCGCGATGTAACATGTTTCATAAAATCTTCAATAGACTTATACATATTTATTCTCCCATTTGACTCTTATTCTAAAAATCCATCAAATTTGTTGACCCGCGGACTACCATATCCTTCCAGCCATAGTTTTGAAATTCATCCGGATGATTAGAGTGAATTTGTTCAAACATACCTGCACTGTCATTTTTGATGAAAATAAAAATAAACCCATCATCTGAATCATCATAATACCATATCTCATAACTATATCTATCTTCGTTAGCTGGATAAGGTTCAATATCAATCGGACGACCATAACGAATTATTACGCGACCACGGTCAGTTTTCCTACCAGAAAAGCTCCGATTTGAAAATTGTTGATCAGCAAGTGCAAGGCGCATGTTCAATTGATTGTAAAATTCATTTTCTTTTGTTTTTCTATCTATGTCACGTTTTTCAAAATAATCAACTAATTGACCAATCCGATCGATCCTATTTGCCATCATCAGTGTTTGAAATTCCGATTCGCTCATGAAATATCCAACAATATCTATAAAATCTAGTAATTCATCGTTTTCCATTGCGTCAAGAATCATGGTGAAATTATTATTATAATCAGTAGACTGTTCCTTTACTATAAAGAATTCCCGATCTATGAACGTCTTTTGATTCGATTGATCATCGATAACTTCAAGGCGGAGCCTATATCGACCAGCTAACAATCCCGCCACATTAAACCCCAGGGTCTCAATACTTGATTCTCCGGGTTTTTTCCTTACAAAAGGCCCACGTTGAAATACTTCCTTACCACTACGCTCAAATAAAAAATAATTTACAGTATACGTACCCTCATCTTTTCGTAAACCATAAACTTCACTGTAGGCATACAACATTGGGCTTCCTAATCCAAAAACACCACTGGGATTGGGTGTCATTCTATAGCCATTGCGATTAATACTGTTTTCATCCATGAGTCGTTCACGTTTAAGAAATGTACAGATTAACAAATCGCTGGTTGTTAAATAGCTATCATCGATATTCCGGATAATTACATTCTTTGTTGCCATATGTACATGCTTGGATGCCAAGTCAGTAATTGCAGCACTGAAAACAGCGCTGCCCCTTGTTAGTATAAACCTTGACTGCTGGACCATACTTACCTGTCTCTCTATTTGACCTGGCCGATCAATGGCCGATTCTCGAACATGAAATGCATCCTGCGCTGCACTGTTACCATTGATAAAAACACGTACATCTACCACACCTTCGAATTCATAATTTTCCCCATTGTCTATCCATTGAAATAATGTTTTTGGAATCATAAGGTTTACAACGGCTTCCGTATTTCCTTTAGTACCACGAAATTGATGCACACTCATATCAAAAGGGGTTGGTAACAAGGTTATATTTTGGCCGAGTAGGCCGTAGACTAGTAAGCAAACAAGTATGGAAAATACTCTCATCGGACTATGCCGGATTAGCATGCAGAAATTACCCTGAAATAGTCTTCGAATCCAAGATTAGTGAAGCATTTGGATTTACCGAGAGTTGCCGGTAATTTTGCGGGCCTTATTCTGAATCAAATAATAATATGGCGGAGTAGCTCAGTTGGTTAGAGCAGTGGAATCATAATCCACGTGTCGGGGGTTCGAGTCCCTCCTCCGCTACTCTATTTATTAAGAACAAACTTATCATTTATAGCTTCTAGCATGAAGCAGTTAATTTGTCAAAATTGGCCCTAAAATGTACCACGTTGTACTTACTAAACCATTTGGTTCAGTAACTTTTTGAGTTTAGGCGTATGCTGGAGGGCCTGTTTCAATCTGGGCAAATCTTCTACATCTAAGATAAGCGGGGAGCGCTGGAAACGTCCTTCATGATTGTAATGACAAAAACGAATTTCATAACTACCTTGCGTTTCCCCTGCATTGAACTTGAGCAACTGGATTGTTGGCACATGATATTTACACTGAATTTGCGCTTCCTCTTCAACAATGCCACTTCCCCACAACAGAGAAAACGTTTTTGGTTTATTTCCCATAATTGGTTCTCCTAATTGAAATAGAAACTAATATTACACCCCACCAGTCCTAAATGTCTATAAACAAAAAACCCTTCCACCTATTAAATTCTAATGCAGCTTTCGTTATAACGGATGATGGATAAACAAAAAAGTTCAATTATTAGCCCCCCAGTAGATTAAAAATTAATTAGCAAAAATTTATGCAGGAATTGATTCAATATTTTGCAACAATTAGTGATAATGCTCGTGGAATAATACTGGTATCAGGACTGACATTTTTCCTTTTACTAGAAGCATGGAATCCACTATTTAAATTTAATTATGGCAAAACAAAGCACGCCTTTTTAAACATTTTTTTTAACGTCACCACTATGATTATTAATCTATTGGGTGCTATCCTGATTTATAATGCCGCAATCTTCAATTCAAGCAATAGTTCTGGCATGTTAAATACTTTTACTATGCCTTTGTGGTTATACATAATGCTTGGATTATTATTAATGGACCTCATCGGATCCTGGCTGATTCACTATATGCAGCATAAGGTAAAATGGATGTGGAAATTTCACCTCATTCATCATACAGATCCATATGTTGATGTGACAAGTGGATTACGTCACCACCCAGGAGAAAGTGTATTCAGACTGATTTTTACTACATTAGCTGTTCTTATAACAGGAGTACCCTTTGGTATTGTTATGTTATACCAAACACTTTCAGCATTTTTTGGTCACATGACACACGCCAATATTCAAATGCCGAATAAAATAGATAAAATATTAGGGTTGGTTTTTATTACTCCCCATTTCCATAAAATCCATCATCATTATGTTTTACCTTACACAGATAGCAATTACGGTAATATTTTTTCATTTTGGGATCATCTGTTCAGCACTTCAAGAAGATTTGACAATTTGAAAGATATTGTCTATGGAATCGATACCCACATGGAAACACAGGAAAATTCTAACTTAAAAAAGTTATTGCTGATTCCATTACAATCTTACCACCCCCCAGTAGGGTCAAAATTTAGTAGTTAAACATACACCATCAAATTTGTTACATTTATAAATCTACCACCATCACCCACAAACAAAAAAACCCGCTACTGGGCGGGGCTTCATACTTATTAATTAAAACTTTAAAAGACTTTCTATTATTGGTATCCCAATCCCAAGATGTGTTCCAATGAAGAAATTTTCAACTTTTGGGAATAAAGAGATTTCGGTTGTTAAACCACCAATTAAATATTGTCCTAGCTATACCCTTATTCCTCATGTTGTATGGGTTATTGCACCCATTGTTTTCTATGTTATCTTTTAAAAGATAACAAAAATGGATCAAGGATAATCTACCGTGCAAGAGCACCCATAGGATCCCATGGGTCCAAGTGTATCGCATCTTCCTTCAAGAATAGTTCTAATAGTCCTGCTGGGAGGCAACTTTTATGGACCACAACTTCATAGTTATACTCATCAAACCACTTGTCTGTCATAATATGGTATCCTTTATCACCACCCTTATTTCCCCAACTATTCTCTACTCTCCATTTAGTGGGCTCATTGT
>Ga0257111_1001169_pt1 | contig 10685 bp, 9 predicted proteins | sample LP_taG_6_FD_191567 | JGI IMG/M metagenome (GOLD analysis project Ga0257111, IMG submission 191567) | Marine microbial communities from Northeast Subartic Pacific Ocean, Canada - LP_J_2015_P26_500m | ecosystem: Environmental > Aquatic > Marine > Oceanic | place: Canada: Northeast Subartic Pacific... | reverse complement strand
CCTATGGGGCTGGGGTCGTAACAATAGCGGCCAATTAGGCGACGGCACCACTACTGATAGATCAACCCCTACACAGGAAGCCACCGGAGCGACCAACTGGACCGCCATCGCTGCAGATTCGTTTGTTACAGTTGCTATCAAATAGAAAACCTCCTCCTTTATCTCCAACCAGTCACGGGTATAGCCTTCTAGGTATAAGAAAATATCAATCTATATCCCATTTACCGCTAAAGGCAAGGTCACTGGTTTGGTTGTCCACGATTGGTTCATTCAATAATGGAAAATGGGAATACAGTTTCAGTGAAGACGATAACAGGTCGATTCCCTTGATAAATACCCAAATTCGTTCAGATATATCAACACATCTTGATAAGGCGATGAAAATAGAATTTCAAAAGGAAGGTCGAGCCCCTGAGCCCTCTGAAATCGACCACAAAGGAATTCCCGGCAAGGACGGGGCTTGGCAGGAACGACTAAATTAGATAGGTGAAAATATAACGCTTTTGCCGGATGCACTGGACGTTCAAATTAAGGCATTCAGAACGAAAATTCAGATCAGTGGGAACGTGCCAATCGTGCCTGAAACTAACGAGGATTTCGTCACCACTGAACAAACATCGGCATTACCACGTGAGTGTAGCCTTCTTTGCCTGTGGCCCTTACCACTCCAGGGCTTGAAGCTGAAGTCATCTCAAAAGCAACTTCACCTTCGCCAAGAACATCCAAAACTTCAGCCAAATATTTGCTGTTAAACGCGATCCTGGATTCTTCATCCACATCGCCTTCGACAACACCATCTATTTCCCCCTGGTTATCTCCAACTTCTTCGGCTCTGGAGGATATGGAAAGTTTCCCCCCGTCTTCATCATTCATAATTTGGATCCTGAGTATTCCGCTGCCGTCACGAGCAAATATAGAAGAAGTTTTTACAGCACGTGAAAAATCGGAATTTTGAACAATCACCCGATTTTTATATTCTGCGGGGATAAGGGACCTGAAGTTTGGAAAGGAGCCTGGCATAAGTTGAGAAACAATCTCAACGTTGCCGATATTGAATAAAGCATGAGTCCCGGCTGGTGTGACTGTAAACTCAACAGCTGTATCGTCTGTACCAATAAGTCGACCAACTTCCTGGAGGGCCCTTGCAGGTATTATAAATTCCATGGCTTCAGAGATTGGTTCTAATAACTTACCCTCATATACAGCCAATCTAAATCCGTCAGCAGCCGCAAACGTGAAATCTGACTGATTCACCTCAACCTTTATCCCGGTCAATACTGGGCGGGAGTCTTCAGTAGCTGCGGCAAAAGCCACATGAGTTACCGTGTCCTTGAGAAGTTGAGGATCAACTTTTATGGTTGCTCCTTCATCGACTGTAGGTATGGGAGGGAATTCATCGGGATCGGTGCCATTGATATTTGCAGAGAATCTCTGACAGTCCAACGAAACACTAAGTGGTTCAACTACAGATTTAATTTCTATTCGATCGTCAGGGAGTGAGTTTACAAAATCTGAAAGTAACCGTGCTGGTATTGTTATTTCACCTTCTGTTTCAACCTGGGCACCGACTCTAGTAGTAATAGCGATGTCCAAATTGGTGGCAGTTAAAACCAGCATCCCATCCTCGGTGGCAATTTTTACGTTTTGTAGGACTGGCAAATTACTCCTAGTAGCAACTGCCCTTCCTACTATTGCCAAGGCTCTACTAAGATTTTGCTGGAGACAAGATACATGCATATTGAGCACTCCTCAGGAATTGTGACTCAAGGATAGGAATAAGTATATTAGTCTTAAGAAGTCCTAGTCAACGAGACTACTGTATTTGGTGTAGTGAAGCCTTCAAACCACAATATAAAGTCTACTATTCCTTCGTAGCTATTACTTCTAATTCAAGCATAATTTCGTCATCAACACTAATGATAAAGGGGAGCCTAGGTTTAGACAGAGAAAACTGATCCCACGTTATTATTGTTGATATGGAACCAGTTATGTCACTTCCTGCTATATCTAATATTCCCTTCCAGGTGACCGGTTTTGCGACATCCGATATAGTCATATCGCCTTCAATAATAACTTCCATTTTACCGAAATCAGGCAGCGGCCAAGTATGGCCCGACACCTTCGTCAAATTGATGACTATCTCAGAACCTATTCCTCCATTCCTGCGAACCCAGTTGTCCCTTTTGTTTTCATCGCTTTTTAATGAGTCCACATCAATAACGATGATAGATGCATCAGAGGCACTGATATTTCCGGAAGGGTCAAAATAAACCTTCCCATTTATACCTGATGTTTCTCCAACGGCTGTTATTGGGGTAGGTAATTGGGCAAACTGTTCTCCAATTTTGTATCTGGCAATAGACCCAGGTTGTAAAGATATGAGTACTGCTTGTAAGTCGGCAGTTGCGGTTGTTACGGTACCCTGTGATGAGATTGCCGTCGGGGATAACGGCTTTGTCGAGCTTGGTTTAATAGTGGGCACTGGTTTTGGAAGAACTGTGGCGATCATGGGTGTTGCCTTAACGAGGGAATCTGGAGTTGCGACCGGTGCCGTCTTTTTCACCTCAGAAGATTCTTTATTCACAGGAGCCACAGGAGCCACAGGAGCCACAGGAGCCAGTTTCGTTATCTGTTTCGGTGGGGCAGAGCCTGTTTCTATTGTCTTGGCTTCCGCAGGTGTTTCATCGACTCGATTCGAAGAGCAGCCAACCAGGCCGAACAAAAGAGCAAAACTGATACAAACCGGGCCAACCAACTTCACTATGTTCATCTCCCCACCATTACCACTTAATAACTTGTTATGTGATTTAGCTATTGAACGATGATTTTACCTACCATACCTAGGGATTCATGCGGTATACAAATCAAATCAAAAGTTCCAGCTTCAGAAAATGTAAACGTGATTTCTTCAGTTGTACCAGCCTCTACTTCTACATCTATACCCAAAGAATCCACGGTAAAGCTATGAAACTCACTATCGGAAGTTAAATTCAAGGTAACTGTCTCACCTTTCTTCACTGTTATATCAGTGGGGTTAAAACCATATTTAGCATTGGCGTCATTCATAGCAACATCCAAAACGTAGTCTGATGGCGGAGCTGTCGACGCACTTGAGGCAGAAGAAGACTGAGAAGATGTTGTAGCGGGTGGTGGTGCAGCAGCCGATGCACTTGGGGACTGATTGGAAGAAGTTGAAACTATAGGTGCAGGCTTCACTTCATCGTGGCTCCCTTTCGGTGGTACGTTTTCACCACAGGCATAGGCACCGAATAGTAAACCTACCGTCACTACGCTTACGGCTAATCTTCTGATCATATCTCCTCCTTGAGAAGGATGCGTTGGTGATATCTTTCACATTCTCAGTTTAGCATCGTGACTTTTAGGGGGTCAACGACTGAAGATTTTAAAATACCTAACCAAATAGACCTTCTAGCAATTGACATAGTACACTTGTTCTGATAATTTGTTCGGAACATTAGTGCTTATTTACATGGAAGCTTGAAAAAAAGGAAGTGACATTAATGAAGCGGCCATTATCAAAACGACAGCAGACCATCTTAAATTATATTAAAGATTTCATGGGTAACAATAGCTACCCGCCAACCGTTCGTGATATTCAAACAGGGTGTGAAATAAGCTCAACTTCGGTCGTTGACTACAACTTGCAAATCCTCCAACGAGAAGGTTATTTACAAAGACGTAGAGAAGTGTCTAGAGGTATCGAATTATTGGGTGAATCGGCTGCATCAACATTGAGAAATCTAATCTCGGTTCCTGTAGTCGGAAACATCGCTGCCGGTGAACCCCTACCATTGGCTAATACCGAGCAATGGAATGATACTGATTTTGACAGCGTTGATTTGCCTCCTTTTTTAACCAAGGGAAAGGAGAATGTTTTTGCGCTGCGAGTCAAAGGAGAATCAATGGTCGATGCATTGGTCGGGGATGGAGATCTTGTACTTCTTGAATCAATAGAACAGCCACAAAACGGTGATATGGTTGCTGCCTGGTTAAAAGACCGGGAAGAAGCGACCCTAAAACATTTTTTCCTAGAAGGCGATAAAGTGAAATTGGTTCCTGCAAATTCTTATATGCAACCCATTACTGTTGCAGCTGCCAATGTATCGGTGAGAGGGAGAGTAGTAGGAGTCGTCCGCACCATGTAACTATGCCAATAGTGCCCAAATTGAACTTAAGAAAAGGCCGGTCATATATACCGGTCTTTTTATTAGACGTATACTTTTGTCAAATAGGCAAGCTTAGGAAACTGGGGTGCAACAGATCGTGGACAATAATCTAATTGACACATCCTTCACTCTACCCATCGTTGGAATGACATGCGCAGCATGCGTTTCCCATGTAGGTGAAGCGCTTGAGCGTATACCAGAAGTGGAACGTGCTGTTGTGAATTTAGCTACTGAAAAAGCCACAGTACATATTCCCTCCGGGCACATCCAAAAAGAACTTCTTAAATCCACCGTTCAAGATGCTGGCTATCAATTGGGTTCTGAATCTATCACACTGTCAATCGAAGGGATGACGTGTGCAGCATGCGTATCACATATTGAATCTTCATTGCTAAAATTGGAAGGGGTTGAAGAAGCCTATGTGAATTTGGCGACTGAAACCGCAAAAATTCAATATATACCTGGATTTGAATCCGTTTCTTCAATAAGACTCGCAATTACTAACTCTGGGTATTCCTCCTCTTACATTGAAAAAGAAGAGTTGGGGTATGGGTCAACTGACCGGTCACAAAAGCGCATTGTTCAACAAGCGGCGGTCAGTCTATTGGGAGCCGGATTCATCATGCTGGGGATGATTCCTAGCTTGGACTCTCCTCTACCTTTCCCAAACGAATATTTATCCTTCATAATCGCTACGATCGTGCAATTCTGGGCAGGCAGGCAGTTCTATACGAGTGCATGGAACGCAACAAGGCACCGTACTACCAATATGAACACTTTAATAGCGGTTGGAACTTCAACTGCTTACCTATACAGCACTTTTGCAATCCTCGGTAAATTTTTCGGGATATATGACGCGTTTCCCGAAACATATTTCAGTACTTCGTGCGCGATATTCGGAATGGTTCTTTTAGGGCGGTATTTGGAGTCCAAGTCAAGGCGACGTGCAACAGATTCTATTAAATCATTGCTTGATATGGCGCCTAAGACGGCTAACACCATCAAAGGAACTGACATAAAAACAGTACCCGTAGATGATCTTGTCATTGGGGATCTTGTGATTATAGAACCCGGAGAAAAAATTCCTATAGATGGATCAGTCGTGGACGGGTTTTCAGAAGTTGATGAATCTTCACTCACCGGGGAGAGTATTCCCAGAGTGAAGAAAATTGGGGATCCAGTTTTCACTTCCACTATCAATGGGACAGGAAATATTAAGGTGATTACTGAATCACTTTCTGATAACACAGTGTACTCAAAAATTGTTTCCTTAATAGAGGATACTCTGGCGTCGAAAGCGCCGATTCAAAGAATAGCGGATCGTTTGGCATCGTTACTAGTGCCTGCCATATTGATCGTCGCAGCATTGACTTTTTTGACCTGGATCATCGTTGGCCCTGACCCATCTTATTCCTACGCCACTATCGCTGCTGTAGCAGTACTGGTGATTGCCTGTCCATGCGCCATGGGTCTGGCTACCCCCATAGCCATAATGGTGGGGAGTGGAAGAGGAGCTGAAAACGGAATCTTGTACCGGGATGCTCTCGCAATCGAGACCCTTCAGAAAGTCGATTCCGTCGTTTTCGATAAAACAGGCACGTTGACTAAGGGGCAACCGAAGGTCACCGCGATAAATTCACACTCAACCCATTCCGCAAACGAAATCTTGGAATATGCAGGTGCCGTGGAAAAAAACTCGGAACATATTATCGCTAAAGCTATCGTGACAGAATGTGAGTCTAGGCAAATCGTACCAGTAGACGTCTCAGAATTTTGGTCTTCCCCAGGGTTGGGTGCGTCTGGAGTTTTAAATGGGAAAGCAGTTTTAGTGGGAAATAAGGTTTTCCTAAAGAGTGCCAGTATTGACGTGCCAGACACTCTGAACTCAGCCAACCTTGGAGAGGTACATGTATCCATTGATGGTTCATACTCTGGATCAATATTTTTTTCAGACACCATAAGAGATGACGCAGCGGAGACGATAGCCCACTTACGTGATCTGAACTTAAATTTGGTACTGCTTAGCGGTGATAGAGAAGAATTGGTTGAATCGGTAGCTAATATAGTAAATATAAGTAGGTATGAGTCTAATTTTCTACCTCAAGACAAAGCGGCTTATATTTCAAGTATGCAAAAAAATGGACAAGTCGTTTGTATGGTCGGAGACGGAGTAAATGACGCCCCCGCTCTCGCTCAGGCAGATATAGGAATAGCGATGGGAGGTGGAACTGATATAGCTATTGAATCAGCACAAATTACAGTACTGGGAAACAGACTATCTTCCATAGTCCAATCTATTCGGCTGAGCAAATCATGCATAGCCACCATAAAACAAAACCTGTTTTGGGCTTTTGCCTACAACATATTACTGGTGCCTATTGCAGCCGGTCTTTTATATCCTTTATTCACTTCGCAAACCGTTCCGGGTTGGCTTTCTCCCCTTTTGGGGGATCGGGGTTTTTTAAACCCAATAGTGGCGGCAACAGCTATGGGGCTTAGCTCGATAACTGTTGTCTTGAATGCTCTTCGGTTAAAAACTAGCAAACTAATCAAATAAGGTGAGTCTCAATGAAAATCCCTCTATTTTCAAAATCGAGCAAAGAAGCTATTGATCCCGTCTGCCATATGACGGTAAATCCAGACAATCCGAACGGTGGATCTTGGGATTATAAAGACAGTTCGTACTATTTTTGCGCCCCAGGCTGCAAAATAGCATTCCAAAAGGATCCTGAAAGTTACCTTTCAGGAGAGAAGAAAATAGAAATGTAACCTGCGGAATTCACCACCTTTAACTGGTTAACTACTAGCAGCTAAACTTAACCATCTTTATAATTACACTCCTTTGCATGCCGAAGTGGCGGAATGGTAGACGCGGCGGTCTCAAAAACCGTTGAGGTAACACTCGTGCGAGTTCGACTCTCGCCTTCGGCACCAGCCCTTTTCATACCTGAGAAGAGATTTATGCATTCAAATTACCAGCTCGATGACATCTCTGTAATTCTGGTAAATACCCAACTATTATATGTTGCGGTGCCTGTTTAAAAACCTTGTGTAAGTGATAGTGATGCCGAGTGAACCCGGTACCTAAACAGTCATACCTCGGAAATCCAGATGAGCACTTACTTAGGCAGTGGCCAGTAATTCTGGTTTAACCTGTCTAATTAAACCCGTATATTTTATTGGACCCATCTCGTCTATTATTGAGGCTACTTTTTCGTTTAACGAATTTACGATGGAGGTATAGGTTTATGGATCCAACGGAAAGGCTTGCTATAGACGGGGGAACGCCAGTCTTTGACCATCCAATTTCTCCGGGTGTGTCTGGGCCAAGTGTTGTGGGAGAAGAAGAAATCAACGCCGTTACCAATTTACTAAAAAGCCAGCAACTTTTTAGGCATCGAGAGTCAAGTGAGACGAATCAGATGGAGAAAGAAGCAGCTAAGGTATTGGGGGTCAAATATGCTTTGATGGTTAATTCGGGAACGAGTGCCCTCATTTGTGCTTTGTTAGGTGTTGGGGTAGGTCCAGGAGACGAAGTTATCGTGCCTGGGTACACATTTATCGCCACCGCGTCAGCAGTGATAGCAACTGGTGCTGTGCCAGTGATAGCGGAAATTGACGATTCGCTTGGGCTTAGTCCAGATGACGTTGTAAAAAAAATAACGCCTCATACGAAGGCAATTATTCCAGTTCATATGAGGGGAATACCCGCGAAACTCGACCAGCTTATTAAAATTGCAACTAAACATGATCTTCGAGTGGTTGAGGATTGCTGTCAAAGCGTTGGGGCGGAATACAGAGGACATAAAGTGGGAACTTTTGGTGACGCTGGGGCTTGGAGTCTGAACTACTTTAAAACAATAAGCGCTGGAGAAGGAGGGTTGGTGTATACCAATGATAGAGATGTGTTTGAAAGGGCTTGCCTTGCAGCTGACCCCGGTCTTCCGATGTGGGAGACGGCAGATCACGTGGACGAGTGGCATAATGAACCTTTTCCTCGTCAGACATACCGTGCGAGCGAAGTGCTTGCGGCCATAGCCCGGGTTCAACTGGGAAAGTTAGATGAAATCGTTGGTCATCAACGGTTACTTAAATCTTCATTTCTTGGCGAATTGGATGAGTCTGGGAATTATGTTCATCAATACGTGGAAGACCCATCAGGTGATACAGGAGTTTCGGCATCAATAATTTTCCATGATAAAGAGATGGCTATAGGATACGCGCATGCCCTGCAAGCCGAAGGAGTGGAAGTGGCTACCATCTACAACGACGGTTTTCCAGATAGACATATATATAGCCATTGGGACGCTATTTTGGAAAAACGATCACCACATCCCACAGGATACCCATGGAAAGATCCGTCTTACCGAGGAAATGTTGAATACTCAAAGGATATGTGTCCACAGACCTTGGACATTCTAGGTAGAACTCTACGGTTTGATTTTCATATGAATATGACAAAGACGCAAGCTCGTCTCGTAGCTAAAGCCTTGAATAAGGTGGATTCTGCATTGGGAATCTAATCTACCCGCCACGGAAATTCAGTTACATTTGGTGTGAATCAATATTTTGGTTTGCCTATGTTTGCTGATTAGGATCTAGTTTTATTTTTAACTTTATTCAACCCGCCAAATGAATATTAAATGAAGCTTTCATTGAGAGTAATATTTTTCCGGAGAATATCATGCCTGTAAAAATGCTTCGAGAATTTTTTTTACTAGAGTCTGCTGGAGGCATACTTTTAGTCATAGCTGCAGCAGTTGCTTTATTCATCAGCAACTCCCCTCTCGAGCACTACTATCATGACACCTTGAACGCACCTGTAATTATTCAGATTGGAAATTTTTCCATTGATAAACATCTCCACCATTGGGTTAATGACGGTTTGATGGCAATTTTTTTCCTTTTAGTAAGTTTGGAGATAAAACGGGAAGTTCTAGACGGACAGTTATCAAGCAAAGCTCAGATCAGCCTTCCTGCAATCGCGGCCCTGGGAGGGCTATTATTTCCTGCTTTAATTTATATAACTTTGAACTGGGGAAATTCAACCACAATGCAAGGTTGGGCAATCCCAGCGGCAACCGACATAGCATTTGCTCTTGGAGTTTTGACCCTTTTGGGTAGCAGGGTCCCTGAATCTTTGAAATTGACCTTGGTATCTATCGCAATCTTTGATGACTTAGCAGCGATAGTAATAATTGCGATTTTTTATACTGAGACCCTATCGGTATACCCTCTGGGTGGAGCCTTCCTGTGTATTTTGGCTCTTTTAGCTCTCAACAAAAGAAAGATTTCTGAACTGTCACCTTACATGGTTGTAGGAACATTACTTTGGGTATGTGTCTTAAAATCTGGCCTACACGCCACCTTAGCAGGAGTTATAGTCGCCATGTTCACCCCTCATAAATCAAATGATGCGACAGAGTCCGCGCCTCTGTATCGTCTAGAACACGGCCTACATCTTTGGGTTGCATTTTTGATACTACCTTTATTTGCGTTAGCCAACGCTGGCGTCTCTTTAAAAGGCCTCTCTATCGACTTCTTCACTGAGCCACTTACTCTGGGAGTAGGAGTTGGCCTGCTTTTTGGAAAGCAAATTGGAGTCATGCTCTTTACATATATTGGTGTTGTCTTCAAGCTCTGTTCGCTTCCTACCGGGATTCGATGGAGTCAATATTACGGGCTAGCTCTTCTCGCTGGAATAGGATTTACTATGAGTTTGTTCATCGGAGAATTAGCCTTCGACGATGACAAGTTGCAAATTCTTGCCCGCTTGGGGGTTATAACCGGTTCCCTGGCATCTGGCATATTCGGGTATTTCACGCTAAGAATCACCAGCCCAAAACAAGCGGTTAGATAAACGCTATTTTCTTAAGAGTCCTGCCTTAGGTTCATAGCCAAGGTTCTTATCTTGGTGCCATTCCATTAATACTGCGGTGAACTGCGTCGTTCGCATTCTTGGCTTATGTCCTTTTTCTCCAAGGAGGGAGGATATGAATATCGGTAATGGTGTATCTCTAGCACAAAGAATTTGGTAAAGTGGATCATAGTTCTCGTGGTGGGCATAGCCGTGATTCTGATTGGGTCTGCCGGCAGAATTCCTTTCACTGATATAAGTCTTGCTTTATCTGAAGAAACGAGGCTGAAGCAGCTGAAGAACATACTCCTACTCTTTCAAGGTCTGAAGCCCTTTCTAGAGTGAAAACCTATCTATCTGAAGAATGTGCAAATGGTTCTGAATACTTATTAAACAAACATCGGTTCGATGCTACGTGGATGAGAATGCCACGTACTGATGATCACCATGTGCGTGGAATGAATGAATGGACTATAAATGACCAGTCATCCGGGGCTATGTGGCGGTTTTATGAGGATACAGGCGAAATTATAACTGTCCTTGGTCACTGTTAACTCGGCTAAAATCAGCTTCACACAAGAATTTTCGACAAGCATTATATCTCTTTATGAAACAGTGATCTGTATAGGAAAAACAGCGAG
>Ga0257111_1001167_pt1 | contig 10697 bp, 10 predicted proteins | sample LP_taG_6_FD_191567 | JGI IMG/M metagenome (GOLD analysis project Ga0257111, IMG submission 191567) | Marine microbial communities from Northeast Subartic Pacific Ocean, Canada - LP_J_2015_P26_500m | ecosystem: Environmental > Aquatic > Marine > Oceanic | place: Canada: Northeast Subartic Pacific... | reverse complement strand
AGTCCCCCCGTGACCGGTACCGTTCGGCCGGTGACCAGCTCTCAGAACACCGGCCCCCAGGACGGCGCCGCCTCCCATGGCGCACCCGGCCCCGGACGACTCCCCCGCCACGTCCTCCCCCGTCACTACGCCCTGGACCTGTTCCCCAACCTGGATACATGCACGTTCAGCGGCACCGTGGCCATCGACGTGGACGTGATGGCAGCCTGCGACGAGGTGGTCCTGCACGCCGCCGACCTGGAGGTGGTCTCTGCCGTGGCCGTCATCGACGGCGTCCGCCACAACCTGACGGCCACGCTCGACGAGGCGACCGAGCAGATGTCGCTGCATGGGCCCACCATTGGTGCCGGCCCGGTCCGACTTGAACTGGCCTTCACCGGGGTGCTGAACAACCGCCTACGAGGCTTCTACCGCAGCACGCTGGTGCTGGACGGCGAGGAACGAACCATTGCCACCACCCAGTTCCAGTCCACCGACGCTCGCCGGGCCTTCCCCTGCTTCGACGAGCCGGACCTCAAGGCCACGTTCGCCGTCACCTTGGTGGTGGCCTCGGACCTGTTGGCCGTGTCCAACGGCGCCGAGGAGTCCCGGACGTCGCTGGGCAACGGCACCGACCGGGTGGTGTTCATCGACACCATCCCGCTGTCCACCTACCTGGTGGCCTTCGTGGTCGGACCGCTGGAGGCCACCCAACCGATCGACGTGGACGGCGTCCCGGTACGGGTTATCCACCCACCGGGAAAGGGTGATCAGACGGCGTTCGCCCTTGAAGTGGCCGCCCACTCACTGCGTTGGCTGGCCGACTGGTACGACATTGCCGTCCCGGGCGGCAAGGTCGACCTGGTGGCGCTGCCCGACTTCGCCTTCGGGGCCATGGAGAACCTGGGCTGCATCACCTTCCGTGAGGTCCTCCTGCTCGTCAACCCGGCCACTGCCGATCAGCGCGAACTGGAAAGCGTGGCCGCCGTGGTCAGCCACGAATTAGCCCACCTGTGGTTCGGCGACCTAGTGACCATGCGCTGGTGGAACGGCATCTGGCTTAACGAAGCCTTCGCCACCTTCATGGAGATGAAGGCCGTCGAGACGTTCCGACCCGACTGGCAGGTGTGGACCGGATTCACGGCCGCCCGCTCGGCAGCCATGGACGTCGATGCCCTAGCTGCCACCCGACCCATCGAATACCCGGTGGTCACCCCGGCCGACGCCGAGTCGATGTTCGATCTCCTCACCTACGAGAAGGGCGCGGCGGTCGTCCGCATGCTCGAGCAGTTCCTCGGCGAGGACGTCTTCCGTGACGGGGTGCGCCGATACCTGGCCGACCACCTATACCAGAACACCGACAACGGCGACCTGTGGGCAGCCCTCGGGGAGGCCTCGGGCCAACCGGTAGGCGACCTGATGGACGGTTGGATATTCCAGGGTGGGCATCCCGTTGTCGAGGCCGTCGTGGCGGTTGATGGCTCGACCTGCACTCTCTCCCAGCGACCATTCCAGTATCTGCTACCCGAACAAGAGCCGGCACAGAAGCAGACCTCCCCCACGTGGCAGGTCCCAATTCGACTTCGAACCACGGGCGGCGAACAACGGGCCCTGTTGGGCGCCGAGCCGACGGAGTTCACGCTGGATGGTCCGCTCCTCACCCTGAACGCGGGCGCCACCGGCTTCCACCGCAGCATGGGCCCCACAGGGGTGGACCCATCGGCGCTGACGGCCACCGAACGGGCCACGGCGATCGACGACTGCTGGGCGGCCACCCTGGCCGACCTAGGCCACCCAGCCGGCTTCCTGGACCTCGCCGCCTCGGTGACGGGACGACCCGGAGGAGAGGTTGACCTGGCCGTCTGGCAGGCCGTACTCCGGGGACTGGGCACCATCGACCTCGTGGCGCCCGAACAGCACGCCCGCTGGGCTGGCCAGGCTCGCGACCTGCTGGTCGGCATCGTCGACCACCTCGGCTGGACGCCCCGAACCGACGAGGACGACCGGACCCGTCAGCTCCGGGGTTCGGTGCTGACTGCCGCGGGCACCTTGGCCGACGACGGTGCGGTGCTGGCTGAGGCCCGACGCCGCTGGGCTGATCCCAGCATCGACAGCGATCCGGCGGTGGCCGCCGCCGTGGTGTCGATCGTGGCCTCCGACGGCAACGCGGCCGTCCGGGCCGAGTGTCGCCACCGGGCCGAGACCGCCACCACGGCCCAGGACGAACAGCGACACCTACGGGCGTTGGCCCTCTTCCCGGCCTCCACCGAGGTCGAGCTCCTGTTGGAAGAGGTCCACGGCGGCTTGATCCGAACCCAGGACGCACCCTTCCTGCTGCGGTCGGCGTTGACCCACCCCACGGAGCGAGCCGCCGTCTGGCAGTCGATCACCGACCGGTGGACCGACCTGGCCGAACGCCTTCCTTCCAACAGCATCTCCCGGATGCTCGAGGGAGTCCGGGCCCTCGTGGGTGACGTGGACCCCGAGGTGGATGCCTTCCTGGATGCCCACCCGGTGCCTCAGGGAGCCCTCGTGGTGGCCCAGCACCGGGAGCGCCGTCTGGTCAACCAGCGGCTACGGAACCGACTGCTCGGCACCTGAACGGCGGTACCCGCCCGTCAGTCGGAGGCGGGAGCGGCGTCGAGTCGGAAGCCGCCGGCGGCATCGACCAGCGTGGCCACCAGGTCGAGGGCACGACCGTCGGGATCGGTGGCCACACAGTCGAAGGTCTGGCCGGCGAAGGCCACCCGTACGGCCGGGGCACACGACACCCGTGTCGTCACTCCGGTGTCGGCGGTGAGGCGCTCAGCGGCCAGTCCAGCCAGGTCTACGGCGGCCACCAGGTCGGCCGGGGACTCGACACGGATCCGACCGTCGACCGCCGGCCGGTGGACGATGACCGGGATCTCCACGCCGGCCACCACCGCGGTGCACGACATCGGACCCAACCCGGTCGACGCAGGTTCGCCGCAGTCCACGTCGGCGACCAGGTCGGGATGTGCGGGGAGCAACACCCCCGATACCTGACGCTCGACAGCTTCGAGGTCGAGAGGCGTCGGGCCGTCGGCGCCACAGGCCGACGCCACGACGACCAGCAGACTCAGGCGCGCGGTCAGTCCCAGTCGGCGGCGAATGCCAGGGCCTCGTCCCACGAGGCGTCCTGCTCGAGCAACCCCTTGGACTGCATCACTTGCCGGGGCCGGTTCACGCCAAGCGCGCCCAGGAAGCGCCCGCCGAGCCCGTAGTACGCCACGAAGCGATGCTCGGCGACCGATCCGGTCACCACCCGGACCTCCGCGTCGGGGTGGGTGCGGCCGGCCAGCTGCACCTTTCGGTCGTACTGGTCGCTCCAAAACCACGGCACGGGGGTGAACGGCTCGGCCTCCTCATCGGACTGCAGCAGCCGGCGGGCCGCGTGGACCCCCTGCTGGACGGCGTTGTCCCAGTGTTCCACCCGCATCGACTCGCCGTAGCGCGCGTTGGTCCATCGGGCCACGTCGCCGGCCGCCACCACGCCCGGCGCGGCCAGACAGGTTTCATCGCACACCACCCCGTCGGCTACCTCCAGGCCCGAACCCTCCAGCCAGTCCACATTGGGGATCACTCCGATACCGGCCACCAGGAGATCGCATGCCACCTCGGAGCCGTCTGCCATACGCATGCCGACCACCCGGAGGCCTGCTCCTGTGCCCCCGTCGGGCTCGGTCAACACCTCGTCCACACCGACACCGGCACGCAGGTCCACGCCGTGACCGCGGTGCACGTCGGCCAGCACGGCGCCCATCTCCACGCCGAGTACCCGTTCGAATGGGGCCTCGAGGGCCTCCACCATGGTCACAGCCAACCCGCGACCCACGGCGGTCGACGCCACCTCGGCACCGATGAAGCCGGCACCCACCACGACCATCCGTTCGGCTCCGGCGTCCATGGCGGCTCGCACCGCATCGGCGTCATCGACGGTGCGAAGGGTGTGTACCCCGGCCACACCGTCGGTTCCCGGGAGGGTCCGGCAGCGGGCCCCGGTGGCGATGACCAGGCCGTCGAACGGTTCGGACACACCGTCGACCTCGAGGGTGCGTGCGGCCACGTCCAACCCGGTGGCCCGTCGACCCAGTCGCAGGTCGAGGTCCAGGGCGGCCAACTTCTCGGTGCTGCCGAGATCGACCCGGTCGCGCTCGACCTCGCCGGCCAGGTACTTCTTGGAAAGGGGCGGTCGGTCGTAGGGCTCATGCCCCTCGTCGCCGATCAGGCTGATGACCCCCTCGAACCCGTCACGTCGCAGTGTTTCGGCGGCCCAGTAGCCGGCGAGGGACGCCCCGACGATGGTGATCCTGTCCCGCCCGACAGGCACCGGTCAGTCCTCCAACGAAATGGCCTGCTTGGGGCAGCGTTGGACGGACTCCTCGAGTGCGGCCCGCCGATCATCACCCGGGTTTTCGTCGAGGACGTACAGAAAGTCGTCGTCGCGTACCTCGAACACGTCGGGGGCGATCTGCATGCAGATCGCGTTGCTCTCGCAGAGGTCGTAGTCGACAACCACTCGCATGGCGGCTCTCCTAGTCTCGGTTATCCAACACGGTGTCCAGGCCGGAAGTTGGCCGGGACCAGAACATAGGCGCCGAGGGCCCCTCAGGGCTTGTCCGCTCCAACCACCCACATGGCGAAGTACTGGGCCCCGCCGCCGTAGGCATGCCCTAAGGCCCGACGGGCGCCCTGAACCTGGTGGTCACCAGCCATCCCTCGGACCTGGAGGGCCGCCTCGGCGAATCGGATCATCCCCGAGGCGCCAATGGGGTTGGACGACAGCACGCCACCCGAGCAGTTCACCGGAAGGTCACCGCCGTCAAGGTTCGTCGAACCGTCCTCCACCATGCGCCAACCGTGGTCCCGCTCGGCAAACCCGAGACTCTCGAGCCACATTGGCTCGTACCACGAGAAGGGCACGTACATCTCGACCACATCAATCTCCGAGCGGGGATCGGTGATGCCCGCCTTGGCGAACACCTCGGCGGCACAGTCCCGGCTGGCCTGTGGGCTGACCTCGTCCCGACCGGGAAAGTTGTTGGCCTCCGAACGCATGGCCGTGCCGTGCACCCAGGCCACCGGGCCCTCGGCCGCGTCGCCCGCCTCCTCGTCACCCAGCACCATGGCGCACGCCCCGTCCGAGGACGGACAGGTCTCCGAGAACCGGATGGGGTCCCAGAGCATCGGGGCCTCAACCACCTGGTCGAAGGTCAGGTCAGACTGGTGGAGATGTGCGTAGGGGTTGCGAAGGGCATGCTGGCGATCCTTGAAGGCCACCATGCAGCCGATGAGTTCGGGGGCACCCGAGCGGGCCATGTAGCGGCGGATGATGGGTGAGAAGTAACCCCCGGCCCCCGCGTTGATGGACACCGAGAAGGGTTGGGGCAACGACAGGGCCCACGTGGCGTTGGACTCGGACTGCTTTTCGAAGCCGATCGTGAGCACACGACGGTGGATGCGGCCCTGGATCAGCGAGGCGGCCACCAGCGCCGTCGAACCGCCCACCGACCCGGCGGTGTGGACCCGCAGGATGGGCTTTCCTACACAGCCCAGGGCATCGGCCAGGAACAACTCGGGCATCATCAGGCCCTCGAAGAAGTCGGGCGCCTTGCCGATGACCACGGCGTCGACGTCAGCCCATGTGCAGGCGGCGTCCTCCAGAGCCCGCAGAGCGGCCTCGCGGACCAGACCGGCGATCGACACGTCGCCGCGGGTCGACTGGTACTTCGTCTGCCCGACGCCCAGCACGGCGGTGCGTTCCCCGAGGGTTCCCACCGTCACTCCCCCTCCAACAGGCAGACCAAGTTCTGTTGCAGGCAGGGACCCGACGAGGCGTGGGCCAGCGCCCGGTCGGCATCGCCACCGGAGATGCAGCGGGCCGCCTCGGCGATTCGCACCAGCCCAGCGGCCATCAACGTGTCGGCGGCCAGCGAGCCCCCGGACGGGTCGATCCGGACGCCATTGCCCGAACCCGTCCCTCCGAGCCCCATCGCGGCGGCCAGCACATGGACCTGGGCGGTACTCGCCGCATGCAGTTCAGCCACGTCGACGGCATCGGCGGCAAAGCCCGCCCGTTCGGCGGCCTTGCCGGCAGCCAGCGCGGCCGACGGGGCGAGGGTCAGGTCGCGCACTCCGAGGCCATGGGCATCGATGCGGTGATCAATGCCCCGGATCCACGCCGGTCGCTCACACAGGTCGCGGGCCCGGTCGCCCGCGGCCAGAACCACAGCACAACCCCCGTCGGCCTCGGCCGCCAGGTCGGTGGCCCGCAGCGGGTCGGCCACCACGACACCGGCCAGCACGTCTTCCACCGTGATGTCAGCCGAGGCACGGAGGGCGTTCGGATTGCCCACCGCGTTGCGTTGGCTGCGTACGGCAATGGCGGCCAGTTCCTCGACGGTCACGGCACCGGACTCGAGCAGCAGGCGAGCCTGGAGGGCGGCCACCGAGTGGGCGTCGGGCCACAGCGGTGCCACCGCGTACGGATCGAGCTGCACGGCCAGCACGTCACGGCGCGAGCCGGGCGACGACTTCCCGTAGGAGTAGACGAGAGCGGTGTCGACCTCGCCGATCTGGAGCTTCACCCATGCTTCGTAGAGGGCGAAGGCGCCGTCCATCTCCACGTGGCTCTCGGCGATCGGCGGAAAGGCGCCCACGGCGTCCAACGTCTGGACGAAGGAGAAACCCTGCCCAGCCAGGAAGTCGCTGCTCCCAGAACAGGTGAAGCCGATATCGGCCTGGGTGAGGCCCACCGCGTCACGGGCCTCGTTGATGAGGGGCACCATCAACTGGACGTCGGTGGTGAAGGTCAGCGCCTCGACCTGGTGGATGGCCGAGGAAACGACGGCTACCTCACGCACGGGGAGACCCCTTCGCTGACCACGCCTGGTTGCCGGCCTGTTCGACGGGCACGTCGGGTTCGCCGGTGGGCTCCCAGTACCGGACGTTCTCAGCCGTGGCCCCCAACTCGTCGTCGGACTTCCACACGGCCCGGACCCGCATGCCGATCCGCACCTCGTCCAGGTCGCAGCCCGACACCAGGCCCAGGAAGCCAATGTCGGCGCCGTCGAGATGAATCCAGGCGCTCACGTACGGCGTGGGTAGGTCGTTGCGGCCAGGAATGGGCAGATGGGTGACACAGAAGTTGCCCACGTGACCGGTGTGAGCCAGGTCGACCATCTCGGTGGCCGCCACACCGTGACGGGGATCCACGCCCCGGGGCGGGACGAATACCGCCCCGTCGACTGGCGAGCGGTTGCCCAGGATTCGCTTGTCGGCATAGGCGCGGAGGTACTCCTGAGCCGCTGCGCTGGGGATGAAGTCGTATTCGAGACGGACGGGCGTCCTTATGGACCGGACGGGTTCCTCGGCTGCTGTGGCACCAACCGCTGACGCGGCTTCCCCGGCGGCCAACCCCATATTGGCGTCGGTCCCCTCGAGAGCAAACCCCACGAGGTCGGTGATGTGCCCGACCCGTTCGTCACGCCAGATGGCCTCGACCCTCATGCCGGTGGCCATGTCAGCCACCGAATCCACGAGCACCCCGTGGAGCATCGGCGTGTCGGCCCCGTCCAGGCGGATGAGGGCCAGCCCGTGGGGCGCCTCCCACGGCGAGCCGGGACGGGGCGGATCCACCCACGTCCACGTCTCGACCACGCCGGCCGATGACACCTCGACGATGTCGGTGATGGCGTCACCGGTCTCGGGGTCGACTTCGGCGGTTGGCACGAAGACCCGTCCGTCGGCGCGACGTGAGCCCACGATCCTGCCGTCACGCAGGCCGGTCATGAAGGCGCCCACCACCGGTCCGGTGGTCCGGGTGAACGGATATTCGATGACCAGGTCAGCCCGCAGGGGTGCGGGGTCCACCGATCCGACCGTCACCACGTCATGTCCAGTACGTCAGCCACCATCCCGGAAACGAGCCTGATCAGAAGTCGATGACCTGTCGGATCACGTCGGCGTCGCCCATACAGGACATGGCGTCGTTCACCTCGTCGATCCGGATGCGGCGGGTGATCATCCCCTCGAGGTCGAGTCGACCCGCTTTGTAGAGTCGCAGGAACCGGTTGAAGTCGGTCCGCACGTCGGCGCCGCCGTACATCGACCCCACCAGGGTCTTCTCGGTGAAGAACATCTCGAAGGCCGACAGGGCGAAGGTCTCCTCGGCCCGGCCCACGCCGACGATGCACGCCGTGCCGCCCCGACGGGTCATGTCGAAGGCCTGACGCATGGTGGTCGGCATGCCGATGCACTCCAGCGCGAAGTCGAATCCCTCGCCACCGGTGACCTCGGCCAGGGCGGCCGGCAGGTCGTCGGGAATGACCCCGTGGGTGGCGCCGAACGCCTTGGCCCGGTCGAGCTTGCCCTCATGCAGGTCGACGGCCACGATGACCGCAGCCCCCGCGATGCGGGCCCCCTGGATGGCGGCCACGCCAACGCCCCCGGCGCCGATGACCAGCACCGACGAGCCCGGTGTGACCTTGGCGGTGTTGAGTGCCGCACCCACACCGGTGGTGACGCCGCAGCCCACCAGGGCAGCCACGTCCAACGGAATGTCGTCATCGATCTTGATGGCCGCGATGCCCGGGACGATGGTCTCCTCGGCGAACGTGCCGCAGCCCGTCATCGAACCGACGACCTCGTCGCCCCGACGGAACTGCTGGTTCAGGAACATAGAGGTCATGCCGTTCAGGCATAGGTTGGGCTGTCCGCGGCCGGTGCAGTACGGGCAGGTGCCACACGGCGGCGAGAAGGCGATGATCACGTGGTCGCCGGGCGCCACGTGGGTGACGCCGTCGCCCACTGCGGTCACCACGCCGGCACCCTCGTGGCCCAGCACGGCCGGCGGGGCCACCGGGATGGTGCCGTTCATGGCCGACAGGTCCGAGTGGCAGACGCCGCTGTGGGCGATCTTTATCTGGACGTCGCCTGGCGCGATGTCCCGGAGGGTGACGTCATCGGCTATGACCAGTTCCTCGGTGGGCGTCTCGGTCAGGATCGCTGCGAGCATCGGGGATTCTCCGTTCCGGGCACCGGGTGGTACCGATGCAGCCGACGGTACCGTTCGGATCGTCCCGGCGAGAAGCCCGCCGCCCGCGCGATCGGGTGTTCCCGTTCCGTTCGGAGAGCCGCTCCTTTCGGTACCTTCGGGACATGGACCTCAAGACGGGCCGCTTCGAACGGATGGGCTCGACCAAGGTGATCTTCCTATCCCGACCCGAGTGACGCAACGCGTGGACCGGGCGGATGCACACTGAGTACCGGTGGCTCCTACAGCGGGCCGAGGCCGATCCCGAGGTTCGGTTCATCGTGGTGACCGGCGATTCGGATAACGGGGCGTTCTGTGTGGGCGCCGACACCCGGGCGCTGACCGAAAAGCGCCGTCCCGATTTCCGCTAGGCCCGTTCCAGGTCGGTCTCGGCCACGACGATTCCGTCGTCGTCGGCCCACAGCCACATGCCGGGCACGAGGCCCACACCGGCCACGGTGACCGGAACGTCACGGTCGCCGGCACCCTTCTTCACGCTCCGGCGGGGGCACGTACCCCGGGCACGGATTCCCACGGCCGATGCTCGGAGTTCGGCGGCGTCGCGGACATAGCCGTCGACCACGATGCCGGCCCAGCCGTTAGCAGCAGCCAGCACACCGAGGTTGCCGCCGACCAGTGCGCAGCGTTCCGAGCCGCCACCAGCCACCACCAGGACACGGCCGTCGCCCCACTCGGCCAGCGCGTCACGGACCAACGTGTTGTCCTCGAACACGGCCAGGGTAGACACCGGTCCACGAAAGGCGTCCACGCCTCCATAGGACTCGAAGTTGCCAGTCAGCACCTGAACCGCATCACCGTGGTCGTCACAGAGGTCGGCGGTGGGTTTCACTTCAGAGGTGTGTTTCGCTCCAGGGGCGGGCGTCACTTCAGGCTCAGCTTCCGTCGCCGATGAACTCGTAGAGCCGGTCCTTGGGCCGTCCCACGGTGGCCATCAGCGGTCCATCGCCGGCCAGATCGCCCCGCACCAGGATGGGTCGCTGGAGAAGAGCCTTGCGGCGGGCCAGTAGTTCAACCACCGCGTCGACGTCGGCCACGTAGTCGGCCTCCACCAACTCCAGCTTCTTGAACAGCGAGTCCTTGCGGACCAGATCCTCCACAGGATCGGACAGCCCGGCGGCGATGCGTCGTAGCAACGCCTCGTCTGGTGGTTCCTTCATGTAGAGCACGACGTCGGCGTCGACTCCCAACTCCTCGGCGACCGCCAAGGCGTTCTTGGAGGCATGTCAATGGGGGTTATGCAGGACGGTGAGGTCTGCCACGGGAACTCCTGTCGTGTTCGGGGCCCGTCGGTTGACGGGCCGGATTCTCAGTCGGGAAGTAGGTCGTGAATCAGTCAGTCGGGACGCTCGACGTGGGCCCGGAGGTGGGTGCCCGCGTCGTTGGTCCACCCCTTGGCGTGGGCGAAGTCGAACATGCCCGAGAAGCCCTCATCCCACGTGTCGTCGGTGCGGCCCGACAGCCAGTGGCGAACGGCCGTCTCGGCGATCCAGAGGTGCTCGCCGTCGGCCCGAGTGCCCTCGCCCATGGTGGCTGCCAGGTCCCCGGTGGAGAACCCGGCGCTGGTCTCGACGTGGAAGTCGGTGAACACGTCGTGCTCGTCGACCCGGATCTCGCCCGCCGCATCGACCCGGATGATCATCGT
>Ga0257111_1001163_pt1 | contig 10704 bp, 14 predicted proteins | sample LP_taG_6_FD_191567 | JGI IMG/M metagenome (GOLD analysis project Ga0257111, IMG submission 191567) | Marine microbial communities from Northeast Subartic Pacific Ocean, Canada - LP_J_2015_P26_500m | ecosystem: Environmental > Aquatic > Marine > Oceanic | place: Canada: Northeast Subartic Pacific... | reverse complement strand
AAGTAACAGATAGAGTAAAAGAAGGTATAGTATTTACTACATTCCACTTCCCTGAACATATGGTTAATATGGTTACTGGACACGGCAAAGATGAAGAAACAATGTGTGCTGAATATAAAGTTTCTTCAGTAGAAGTACAAAAAATTTCAAATAAATTTAAAACAGAAGTTGTAGCTGAAAAAAATCAAGCTGAAGTTGTTTAAATTATGCAGCATTTACAAGATACTTTTGGAAGAAAATTTCCATATATAAGATTGTCAATTACAGATGTATGTAATTTTAAATGTGGTTATTGTTTACCAAATGGTTACCAGGTTGATAAAAGTGATAATAGAAAATTTCTTCATCTTGATGAAATTAAACGTCTTGCAAAATGCTTTTCTGAATTAGGAGTTTGTAAAATTAGAATTACAGGTGGAGAGCCAACTGTAAGAAAGGATTTTTTCGAAATCATTAAAGTTTTAAAAGTTGAAACTGGAATTAAAAAAGTTGTAATTACAACAAATGGTTATCACCTGGATAAAAAAGCAAAATTATTAGTAGATAGTGGTTTAAATGGAATAAACATAAGCATAGATAGTCTTAACCGTGAAACTTTTAAAAATGTTACCAGTCATGATAGATTGCCAGAAATTTTACAAGGAATAAAAAATTTACAAGCCCTGGGATTTGAAAATATTAAAATTAATGCTGTTCTACTAAATGGTATTAATTCATCAAAAAAAGATTTTGATGAATGGTCAAATTTTATTCAAAATAACAAAGTTGATTTTAGATATATAGAATTAATGCAAACAGGTGATAATTTAGAATATTTTAAAAAATATCATGTTTCATCTAAGGCATTTAAGAATTATTTAAATGAAAATAAATGGATTTACCAAACTTTAGGAAGAGATGCAGGACCTTCTTTAAACTATATAAACCCTAAACATAAAGGTAAGTTTGGAATAATTGCTCCTTATTCAAAAGATTTTTGCAAAACTTGTAATCGTTTAAGAATTACATCTAGAGGAGATTTAAGACTTTGTTTATTTGGAAATACTGGAATAAGTGTTAGGCATTTGTTACAAAAAGATGATCAACTTGGTGAATTAAAAGATCTTATATTAAAACAAATGCAATTTAAAAAAGAGTCTCATCATTTAGAACTTGGGGATACAGGTTCAACAAAAAATTTATCTAAAACTGGAGGATAATTGACAAAACTAAAAGTAATTAAACAAGAACAACTAAATGATTGGGCTAAAGAAATTTTTCAAAAAAATTCTTTTAGCATGGTGGATGTATCATCAAAAAAAGAAACATTTAGAAGGGCTCTTGCAACTGGAAAAATTTTTGTTGGAAAAGAAGTACTTAATTTAATTAAAAATAAAAAAATGCCAAAAGGAGATCCTGTTGCTCTTGCAGAAGTATCCGCTGTCTTAGGAGTAAAAAAAACTACTGAGTTAATACCTTTGTGTCATCCTTTACCTATAGATCACACTGCTACAAAAGTTTTTTTAAATGAAGTAGATTTTTCACTTGAGGTTTATTGTGTTGTTTCTGCTGTTGCTAAAACAGGTGTTGAAATGGAAGCTATCATGGGTGTAAATGCTGCACTAATTACTATTTATGACTTAAGTAAAATAGTAAATCCACATCTTAAAATAGACAATGTTAAACTATTAATTAAAGAAGGCGGAAAAAGTGGGTTGTGGACAAATCCCGATGGACTTCCTAAATTTTTAGAAAATATTTTTTAATTATGAAAGTAAAACTTGAACTATTTGGTGCAAGTAGAGATTTGAGTGATAAAAATTTTTTAGAATTTTATATTGAAGAAAAAATCTCAATTAAAGATTTAAAAAAAAAAATAATTAATTATGTAGATAAAAATTTTAAAGGAAATGAAAACTATAAAAAAATAATCGAAAAATCTTCTTTTTGCTCTGAAGAAAATAATATTATTTCAGATAATTATAAAATTATAAAAGATCAAAAAATTGGAATTATTCCTCCTATTGGAGGCGGCTGATGCTTCATACAAAAATAATAGATCTTAAAAAAGAAAAAATAGAAGTTAAAAAAGCTGAAGAATTTATATCTTCTTCTAAATTTGGAGCTTCACTAGTTTTTAAAGGAACTGTAAGAGAAAGTAACCAGAATAAAAAAGTAACAGGAATTACTTACGATAGCCATGATGCTATGGTAATTAAAAGTTTTGAAGATATTTATAACGAAGTAAATCAAAAATTAAAAATTAAAGATAAAGCTGTTTATGTTGAACATGTAAAAGGTTATGTGGCGTTAGAAGAAATAAGCATTATCATTGCAGTTGCATGTCCTCATAGAGCGGAAACTTATATTCTTTCTAGATATATAATTGAAGAAATTAAAAAAAGATCTCCAATTTGGAAAAAAGAGCATTATGAAAATGAAGAAAGTGAATGGTTAAAAGGAAATCCAATTCAAGCTAACTAAAGTCTTTTTTATAGTCAAAATCTTTAAAAATTTTATCAGACAAAACTCTTATAAAATTTGTATTATTTTTTAGTCTTTTAACCATAAATTTAGCTCCGGTATCACCTTTAATTTTTTTAAATTTACTTAATATCGAAGTATCAAAGCCAATTGGATTGCCTACTTTATTTTTAAATTTCAATGCGTGAACTAAATGCTTTTTTTTAAGAATAGAATTATAAATTTTATTTATATCTGAAGTTTTTATAAACGGCATATCAGATTGAATAATTATAAATCCTTTATCTTTTATTGATATTTTTTTTAATCCAGTCTTAATTGACGAAGACATTCCTGATTTAAATTTTTTGTTTGTTATAAAGATATTTTTTTTATTTTTATTAATTACTTTTTTTAGTTGTTTATTTTGATAGCCTAAAACAATAATAATTTTGTTTACTTTACTTTTAATAAGTGCGCTTAGGGCGTAATTCACAAGAGGTTTATTTTTAAAAATTTTAATTAACTTATTTTCATCTTTTAATCTTTTAGATTGGCCGGCGGCCAAAAGAATTGCTTTAATCATTTCTTGTAAGTTTCTGAAACTAATTGTGCAATAATTGACAAGGCTATTTCTGGTGCTGACCTACCACCTAACTTAATTCCAATTGGACCGTGTATTGAATTAATTTGCTCTTTACTAAAGCCAGCTTCTATTAATCTTTGACATCTGTTTTCATGGGTTTTCTTGCTACCTAGCGCTCCAATATAATAAAATTTTTTATTAAGTGCGTGTTGCAAGGCGGGGTCATCAATCTTTGGATCGTGTGTTAATGCAATTAATGCAGTATTAGAGTCTGTTTCTATTTCTTTAAAAGCTTCATCCGGCCATTTATTAATTATTTTCATATTGGGAAATCTTTGTTCTGTTGCAAAATAACCTCTTGGATCAATTACTGATATTTCAAAATTTAAACTATTAGCAAAATCAACTAAATATTGAGCTATATGAACGGCACCAACAATAATAACTTTAATAGGTCGAATATAACTTTCTACAAATATATCAGTACCCTCAATTATTCCATTTTTCTTTGATTGATAAAAAATATTTATTTGATCTACAAATTTTTCAAAATCTTTGCTTAATGACTTTCCTTTTTCAAAGATTTCACTATCTCCTGTTACTAAATTGGTAACAATTGCAAATTCAGATTTATTTTCTTTTTTTATTATTATTTCTTGTAAAGTTTTTAATTGCATTAATTTACCTGCTCTAAAAAAACTGCGATTTCTCCACCGCATGCAAGTCCGACTTCCCAAGCACTTTCATTTGAAACTTTAAACTCAATTTTTTTAAATGGTTTATTTTCTTTTATAATGCCAAGACATTCTCTAACAACTGCAGACTCAACGCAACCACCAGAAACAGAGCCTGAAAAATCTCCTTTTTCATTGACAATCATTCTACTGCCTGTAGGTCTTGGAGAAGATCCCCAAGTTTGAATTACTGTTGCAAGAACTACTTTTTTATTAGTTTTTACCCAGTCGTTTGCTTCTTCAAAAATCTTTTCATCGAATGAATTTTTCATTAGATTTAAAGTTATTATTGAAAGAACTAATTAGCAAGCATCTACAGCTTTTTTAGCCATTACTTTGATTATATGAGCTCTATACTCTGCTGATGCATGAATATCAGAATTAAACCCTTTGCTTGAAATATTTACACTGTCTATTGCTGAAGCTGAAAAATTATTTGTTAAAGCATCTTCAAGTTTTTTACATCTAAATACGCAACTTTCTACACCAGTAATAGCTATTCTGATCTCTTTTTTTAATTTAGCAACATAAACACCAACTATTGCATATCTTGAAGCAGGATTTGGAAATTTTTGATAACTTGATTTTTGTGGAATTATAAATTCAATTGCTTCAATTATTTCAGTTTTTTTAAGAGATGTTTCAAACATTCCTCTAAAAAAAATTTCAGCATTTATTTTTCTATTATTAGTATGAATTGTTGCGTTCAAAGCGATACAAGCGGATGGGTAGTCAGCCGCAGGATCATTATTTGCAATTGATCCACCAATAGTACCTCTGTTTCTTACTTGGGGATCACCAATTCCTTCTGCTAGTGCAGCAAGAGATGGTATTGCTTTTTTAACTTCTTTTGATTTAGCAACTTCGGCATGTGTTGTTGTAGCGCCAATTGTAACTGTTTTACTCGACACTTTAATGCCAGATAATTTTTTAATTCCTTTTATATTAATAATATCTTTATAAGAAGCTAATCCTAATTTCATAGAAGGTATAGTTGTCATTCCTCCAGCTAAAAAAACAGAACTTGATGAAGTAAGTTTTGATGCTTCTTTAACATCTTTTGCTAAATGATAATTAAATGTTTTCATATTTCTCCTTAAGCTGCTTTAGTATTTTTTTTTTTAATTGATTGGCATGCTTTCCAAACCTTTTCAGCTGTAGCTGGCATTTGTATTTCATGTCCATTTAATGCGTTAATAACAGCATTCATTACTGTTGGTGGAGCTGCTATAGCACCTGCTTCACCACAACCTTTGACTCCCAATGGATTTGTTGTTGCTTTAGTGCAAGTGAAACCTAAGTTAAACTCAGGGAAATTATCAGCCCTTGGCATTGTGTAGTCCATATAAGAAGCTGTAATAAGCTGGCCAGTTTCATCATATTCTGCATTTTCAGTAAGTGCCTGTCCTATTCCTTGGGCAATTCCACCATGAACCTGTCCTTCAACTATTGTAGGATTTACAATTGTTCCAAAATCATCAACTGCAGTATATTTGTCTAGTTTAACTTCTCCTGTATCAGGATCAATTTCTACTTCTGCTATATGAGAGCCTGCTGGAAAAGAAAAGTTTGCTGGATCAAAAAATGCTGTCTCCTTTAAACCAGGTTCTTCACCTTCTGGCAATGGTGATTTAACTTCGTCTCTAACTCCAGGAAGATAACAAGCAAATGCTACTTCTCCAATTGTTTTTTTCTTATTAGATTTAACCACGACAAACTCTCCATTTTTAAATTCAACATCATCAGGGCTTGCTTCAAGCATTTTAGCTGCTACTCTTTTTCCTTTTTCTACTATTTTTTTACACGCATTAACTATTGCAATTCCTCCAACGGTTAAAGATCTTGAACCGTAAGTTCCCATTCCAAATGTGCCTTTGTCTGTATCACCATGAACTATGTCTATATTTTCAATTGGAACTCCAAGCTCATCAGCTGTGATTTGTGCAAATGTTGTTTCGTGGCTTTGTCCGTGACTATGAGATCCGGTATAAACAGTTACTTGACCTGTAGGATTAAATCTTACTTCTGCAGACTCCCATAAACCAACTCCACATCCTAACATCATAACTACCGGGGATGGAGCAATACCGCACGCTTCAAAATAAGTTGTAACTCCTATTCCTCTAAGTTTTCCTTTAGATTCAGATTCTTTTTTTCTAGTTGCAAAACCTTCATAATTCGCCATTTCTTTTGCTTTTTTAAGACCAGCTACATAATCTCCTGAATCGACCTGATGAACTAAAGTCTGTTTAAATGGAAATTCAGTTGGAAAATTTTTCATTCTAATTTCAATTGGGTCTATTCCCAGTTCGATTGCTGCCTTATCTACTATTCTTTCAATAGTATAGGTAGCCTCTGGTCTTCCTGCTCCTCTATAGGCATCAACTGGTGCAGTATTTGTATAGACTGCTTTTACGTTCGAATAAGCCGCTGGCATTACATAAACTCCTGTGGCACAAGGACCAAATAAGTAAGTTGGTGTAACTGTCCCAAACACTCTTGCGTAAGCTCCTAGATTCGCAATTGTTTCGTTTTTAAATCCTAAAAATTTTCCATCATTAGTAATCGCTAACTCTGCATGAGTAATATGATCTCTACCATGTGTATCCGTTAAAAATGACTCAGTTCTTTCTGCTACCCATTTAATTGGTCTTTCAATTTTTTTTGAAGCCCAACTACAAACTATCTCTTCATTATATAGGTTTATTTTTGAACCAAAACCACCTCCAACATCAGGGGCGACAACTCTCAATTTATGTTCTGGAGTCACTCCTCCAAAAGCAGACATTATTAATCTTGATAAATGAGGATTTTGGCTTGTTGTATAACAAGTTATTTCTTCAGATGCGGTATTATAGTCTACAACACAAGCTCTCGGCTCCATTGCATTTGGTATAAGACGATTATTTGTTATATCTAATTTTATAATTTTGTCTGCTTTGTCAAATGCTTCTTTGACTTTCTGTCTATCTCCAAGTAACCAGTCGTAACATAAGTTATTATCTATGCCCTCATGTATCGCGTCATCATTCATTGCTTTTGACAAATTTACAACTGCTTTTAATACTTTATAATCTATTTTAACTAATTCTGCGGCAGCTTCAGCTTCTTCGAGACTTTCGGCAAAAACTACTGCTATTGGATCTCCAACAAAGTTTACACCATCTTTAGCTAGCGGAGGATTTGTAGGACACTTCATTTCAGAACCATCTTCGCTTCTTATGGCCCAGCCTGCAATCAAGCCTCCTATTTTATCTTTTGCTATATGTTCTCCGGTTAAAATATCAACTACTCCAGATGATTTTAATGCTTTTGAGACATCTATTTTATTTATTTTTGCTCTTGCATGAGGAGAACGTACAAAATAAGCGTATGTTTGATTATTAATATTAATATCGGCAGTGTATCGTCCTTTACCTGTTAGAAATCTTTTATCTTCTTTTCTTTCAACTCTCGATCCAACTAAGCTTGCCATATCTTATTACCTCCTACATTTTTGATGCTGCTTCTTTAACTGCAGCAATGATATTTTGATAACCAGTACATCTACAAATATTACCTTCCAGCCATTCTCTTATTTCTGTATCGCTTGGTTTTTTATTATTTTGCAACAAGTCTATTGCGCTCATAACCATTCCCGGTGTACAGAAACCACATTGTAAACCATGAAGTTTTTTGAATGCCTCTTGCATTGGATGCATTTTTCCATTTTGCACCAATCCCTCTATTGTTGTGATCTTTGAGCCATCAAGATCTACTGTAAATGCAGTACAACTTTTTATAGACTTGCCATCAACATGCACAACACATGCGCCACACTGACTAGTATCACATCCAACGTGGGTGCCTGTTAAATTTAAAATATCTCTTAAAAAAACTGATAAAATTGTATGATCTGGTACTTCTTTACTAACTTTTTTACCGTTAACTTCTAAACTTACCTTCTTCATCACCCGCTCTCCTTGAATAAGGTTAATAATTTAACAAAATACTTTTTACAGTAAAACATATTAATTCTTGATGTTCAATTATTTTGCTTTTTTTAATTCTAGTGTGGCGCGACTTAAATTATAAAATAACCCAAAACAATAAGTAAAACTAATAATGATAGATAGATAAATTTTTTATTAATAATTTTGTTTATAGTTTTTGTTTTTTCATTTTTTTGATTTTTGGTTTCATCATTTTTATTGATTTCATTAGAAACACTTTGCGAAGAAATTAATTCAGAAAATTTTCCAAAAAAAATATCAGCCATTTTTTTTGCAGTCATATCAATTAAACGTGAACCTATTTGCGCAATTTTTCCCCCTACATTTACTTCAACTTCATAAAAAAGTTTTGTAGTACCTCTCTCTGAGTCTGCTAATTTTACTTTAGCCTCCCCAGAAGCAAAGCCAACAGGTGAATTTCCAGATCCTTGAATTATATAACTATTAGGTGCGTTGATTTCTTTTAATTTTATATCTCCAGTAAAACTTGCATTAAATGGTCCAATTTTGTTTGTAGCTGTTGCTATAAACTCAGTATCAGAATTTTTAATAAACTCTTCGCATCCTGGAATTGATTTTTGTAATATATCAGCATCATTTAATGCTTCCCATACCTTTTGTTTTTCTAAATTTATTTGATAAGATCCTGACAATTTCATTCTAAAAAAATATACTAAAATATGGACGAAAACACTAAGAAAGAATTACAATCTGCAGCATTTGAAAGATTAATTATTCATCTTCAAAAAAGAACAGATGTTCAAAATATAGATTTAATGAACCTTGCTGGTTTTTGTAGAAACTGTTTATCTAAATGGTACCGAGAAGAAGCAGAAAAAAAAGGTATGAAAATTTCTGATCCGAAAGCTAGGGAGCATGTCTATGGTATGCCCTACTCTGAATGGAAAGAAAAATATCAAAAATAAATATTTTTCTTTTAAATGATAAGACTATTTCCTTTTATTTTTATTTTACTTTGGTCTTCAGCCTTTATAACAACAAAACCTCTTGTTGATAATAGCGATCCATTTTCTGCTCTAGCGTTCAGATTTTCTATTGTAGCCTTTGGTTTTTTTGTTTTTTCAATTTTGACAAAAAAAAAAATTATTGGTCAAAAAAAACATCTTATACAATCAATTTTTAGCGGTGTGTTGTTTCACGGTTTTTATCTTGGTGGAGTTTTTTTTTCTGTATCAAGGGGATTGCCAACGGGCATAGCTGCATTGATTGTTACTCTTCAACCTATTTTAACAAATGCTTTAGCTGGCCCAGTTTTAAATGAAAAAATAACATGGAAGCAATGGATTGGTGTTATATTGGGTTTTGTTGGTGCAGCTTTAGTCTTGGGTTTTGATATTGGAAAAACATTACCTACAATAGGTATTATATCTTCATTCATCGCATTGTTAGCAATTACCTCATCTACTCTTTGGCAAAAAAAATTAAGTAATAATTTACCTTTATCAGTTAGTAATATGTATCAAGCAATTGGTGGGTGTTTGTTTCATTTGATAATAATTTTATTGTTTATAGATCCTTATATAAATTTTTCTAAAACTTTTATAATAGCAATGAGCCATCAAATTTTTTTAGTATCATTTGGAGCTTTCACTATACTAATGTACTTAATTAAAAATAACTCAGCTAGCAAAACAGTAACAATATTTTTTTTAATTCCAGCCACATCAGCTGCTATGGCTTGGTTATTCTTAAATGAAACTCTTACCGCTTATGATATTGCAGGATTTTTAATAGCCTCATTTGGAGTATTTATTGCAACAAGGACAAATAAATAATATAAATTTATTTTTCTTTTAACCTTGGAAATAATTCTACAAAGTTACAAGGCTTATGATTTATGTTTAGTTGATGTACTAAAATTTTATCCCATGCATCTTTAACACCTCCTGACGAACCTGGGAGAGCGAATATATATTTTCCTTTTGCTAATACAGCGCAAGCTCTTGATTGAATGGAAGAAGTTCCCACAGTTTTTAAACTTACATATCTAAAAATCTCTCCAAAACCAGGGATCCTTTTATCAGCTACTTCTTCTACAGCCTCAGGAGTAATGTCTCTACCTGTAAGTCCTGTTCCGCCAGTTGTTATAATAACGTCTATTTTTTTCTTTTTTAGCCAATATTTAAGAATTTTTTTAATATCCTTTTTATTATCTTTGCATATTTTTCTATCAATTAAATTATGTTTAGCTTTCTTTATTTTTGTTGAAAGTAAATTTCCTGATTTGTCTGTTTTTAAAGTTCTTGTGTCAGTAACTGTCAATAATGCTATATTTACATTCATAATTTTTTTATGACTATATTATCAATTCTTTTTTTTGTAACTGCATTAATTTACTCAAGTGTTGGGTTTGGAGGAGCTTCTACCTATCTAGCCTTATTACTTTTATGGGGTGTGCCCTATCATATTTTTCCCATTATAGCATTAGCGTGCAATATAATTGTAGTTTCAGGAAATTCATTCAACTATAGCCGAGCTGGAAATTTAAACTTAAAACTTCTTTTTCCTTACTTGCTAGGGTCAATACCCTTTGCTTTTTTTGGTGCGTCAATCCAAATTGAAAAAGAATTATTTGAAATAATATTATTTTTTGTTTTGGGAATTTCTGGGGTTTTGTTATTAGTTAATTTTAAATCTTATGACGATAATTCAACAAGTTACAAAAAATTACCAATTTATACCTCAGTTTTAATAGGACTTGTTTTAGGCTTTATTTCTGGGATTGTTGGTATAGGTGGAGGTATTTTTTTAAGTCCAATACTTTATTTATTTAAGGCAGCCAAGCCAAAACATATAACAACCGCTGTTTCTTTGTTTATTTTAATAAATTCTATATTTGGTCTTATTGGTCAACTAAGTAAAAATCAAAATTTATTTGAGCTTAAAGATTTCTTATATTTATTGTTAGCTGTACTTATTGGAGGTCAGA
>Ga0257111_1001162_pt1 | contig 10705 bp, 7 predicted proteins | sample LP_taG_6_FD_191567 | JGI IMG/M metagenome (GOLD analysis project Ga0257111, IMG submission 191567) | Marine microbial communities from Northeast Subartic Pacific Ocean, Canada - LP_J_2015_P26_500m | ecosystem: Environmental > Aquatic > Marine > Oceanic | place: Canada: Northeast Subartic Pacific... | reverse complement strand
AATTGCTGGAGCGGCAGTGGATGTTTTTTCAAAAGAACCAGCAAAAGAAAATATTTTATTTAATAATCCAAAAGTAATTTTAACACCTCATATTGCAGCATCAACAACTGAAGCTGCAATAGTTGTTGCTGAAATGGTGGCTAATCAGATTAGTGATTTTTTATTAAAAGGAACTAAGGTTAATACAGTTTAATTTATTCAAAATCGTAAGCTACTATCCCATCCAAAGGTTTTGGATCAAACCAGGTTGATTTGGGTGGCATAGTTAATTTTTGATCTGCAAAATCAATCACATCTTCTATTCGCGTTGCATATAACGCAAAACCAATTTTAGCTTCACCCGAATCTACTTTTTTTTCAATTGATTCTAATCCATGAAAACCTGCAATAAAATTAATTCTATTGTCATATCTTGGATCTCCAACACCCAAAATTGGCTCGAGTAAATAATAATGTAATAAATTGATATCTAAATTAATAATACTAAATAAATTCTGTTCAGGGTTTTTTTTCAATTTAATCGAATACCAACTTTTGTCTAAATACATTCCAAATGATCTAGATTCGCTTGGTTTGAATGGAGATTTTTTCTTTTCAACTAAAAAATTCTTTTTAACCTTTTTAATAAAATCTTTAGGAGAATAACCATATAAATCTTTTATTAATCTATTGTAGTCAAGTATACGTGCTTGACTTTTAGGAAATATAGCTACCATAAAATAATTGTACGCTTCATTTCCTGTGTGCTTTGGATTTTTATGTTTTCTAAATTCTGCAAATTTTGACAAAGCTTCAATTCGATGATGGCCATCCGCAATATAAATTCGATTTATTGTATTAAATATCTCACTTATTTTAAGTACAGCACTTTCTTTATTTACAATCCAAAGCTCATGATGACATTTATCCAATGAATCAAAAGAATATAAAGGTTTTGAAGTAATTTGTTTGTTAATGAATTCAGCTAATCTCATGTCATCAGGATGAACCACATAAATAGGTCCAACCTGAGCATTTAAATTATTTATTTGATCAAATCTTTTCTGAGATCTTTCTAAATAAATTTCTTCATGTCCGCGAATATGTAAATTATCATAGGCAGACAATTTTGCTGTGCCAATTACACCAACTTGAGAATGATTTCCTGTTGATATTTTATAAATATAAAAAGACTTAGTTTCATCTTTCTTTATTATTGAATTATTTTTCATTAATTCGAATTGTTCTTTTGCTTTACTGGGTATTTGATTATTAAAAATATTTAAATAACTCCACGGATTATTTTTTTTATATTTTACAATTATTTCTTCTGACAAATGATCTGTGCTGGGGATAGATACGGATGAAGCTTTTTTCTCAGTTGGTCTTAATCCTTTAAAAGGATTTATAAAATGCATAATAAACTATCCTGTGTTTTTCATTGCTGCTGCAATTCCCGCAACGGTTACTAATACAGCATCCATTAAAATTTTTCTATTTTTTCCTTTTATTTTTCTTTGGTTAAGTTTTCTCATTATATCAGCTTGAAGTAAATTTAATACTTCGGCATAAGTATTTCTTACTCTTATTGATTCTCTATATTCTTTTCGTTGTTCTAGTATATAATTTGGTATAATTTTTTTGTTTAAATGAACAAGGGAAGATAATTGGCTCCTAAGTTTTTCTCCAACTTTCTTTAAACTTTTATCAGCAAGACATTCTTCATAAAATTTAATTACTCTCTGATCAGTTTTTGTTAACACCATGTCCAACATATCCATCATTGCATAAAAAAAAGGCCAGTGGTTTAGCATATCTTTTAATATAATTTTGTTTTTGTTTTCTTTAGCAATATTTAACGCTTCTAATGTACCAAGCCATGCTGGTAAAATAAAACGAATTTGTGTCCAAGCAAATACCCAAGGTATAGCACGTAAATTTTTTATATCTTGGGATTTTTTACGTTTAGTGGGTCTTGAACCAATAAAAAGTTGTCCTAATATTTTTTGGGGCGTCACATTATAATAATATCTTAAAAAGTTTTTATCTTTTTTTAAATTGCTACGATATGCATGGCTAGCAATGGCACTCATATCATTCATTAACTTGCGCCAATTTTCTTTTGGTTTTATCGGTGGTGACAAGGTGGCTTCCAAAACTGAGCCAATATAAGTTCCAAGAGTATACTCAGCTAAAGATTCGGTGCCAAATTTTTGTTGAATAATTTCTCCTTGCTCTGTTACCCGTGTTCTACAATTAACTGTTCCAGGAGGTTGAGATAATAATGCTTCATAAATTGGCCCTCCTCCTCGTCCCACTGAACCACCGCGTCCATGAAATAAAGTTAATTTTACTTTATGCTTATTTGATATTTCTTGTAATCTTTCTTGCGTACAATATTGGGCCCAACTTGCCGCAAGTTTTCCAGCATCTTTACTTGAATCAGAATAACCAATCATTACTTCCTGTTTGTTTTTAAAATGTTTTAAGTACCATGATAAATCATATAATTTTTCAATTACTTGATGAGCGTTTTTTAAATCAGATAAAGTTTCAAATAAGGGAACTGTGCGTAAACAATTTTTCATACCAGCTTCTTTTTGAAGAACCATTACTGTCAATATATCGGAAACATTGGACGCCATGGAGATAACATATGCGCCTAAACATTCCCTTGGTACTTTAGAAAGCATCTTAAATGTTTTCCAAGTTTCTTTATTTTCTTTATCAAATTTCATATTTTTTGAAACTAAAGGACGTTTTGAATTAAATTCTTTTGATAAAAAAGAAATTTTTTCCTTTTCAGTCCATTTGTTGAAGTCACCGAGACGTAAATGCGCACAAATACTTCTTATAAGTTTTTGATGACGCGCCGATTCTTGACGAATATCAACCTTCACAAGATTTATTCCAAATGAATAAGCTCTTCTTAATAAGTTTAATACTGACCCATCGGCTATAGCTTTGCATTTTATTGCACATAATGAATTATAAACATTTGTTAATGGGTCTATTATTTCATTAATTGACTGGACCACTTTTGCCTCGCCCATAGGTTTTTTTTCATTTAAAAATAGCTGAATTTCTTTTTGAGTATTTATCAACTTATCTCTTATTGGTCTTAAATAAACTCTGTAAGGCTCCTGACTGTTTCCAACTTTTCTTCTTAAATTTTTAGAACATTCGTGCATAGACAACTTCTCAATAATTTTAGTAAATTCCTTTTCATAGAGATTAGCCGCCTCCCATCTTGTAAGTAAAATAATTCTTTTAGTAATATTTGATGTTACATTTGGGTTGCCATCTCTGTCTCCTCCCATCCAGGATCCAAATACGATTGGTGAAAAATTAATTGGCAATCTTTTTCCGCTATAATTTTGAACGGCTTTATCAAAACGTGAACATATTTTAGGTACAGCATTCCATAAACTGTCTTCAATAACAGCTAAACCCCATCTGGCTTCTTCACCAGGAGTTGGCTTATTTCTTTTGATTTCATCTGTCTTCCATATAGATGTGATTTCCTCATGCAGATTTTGTTCTAAAGCTATTGTTTCTTTTTCAATATTTTTTATTTTAAATATTCTTGATTTATTAAATTTCTCCAAAATATTATTTACTTGTGCATATTTTTGTATAAGCGTTCGTCTTTTTACTTCCGTTGGATGAGCTGTTAGCACTAAATCAATTTTTATTTTTTTTGCACTTTCGTAAAAAGCTTTTTTAGAAATAGATTTTTTATTTAACAATCTTAATATAGCATCTTCTAAAATAGTAAATGCATTCGTGCCTTGAGCCTTACTAATTTTTCCACCATCTATCTTATGAACGCTATCAAGAGATTCCGCTAAATTTGAAAAATTTAGAAATTTGTTGAATGACCTGGCTACAACTAGAGACTCTTGAGATTTTAATTTTTTAATATTTGATATTAGTTGTCGAAAATTTTTTGTCTCGTTTAGCTTAATTTTTTTTTTAATTTTATTTCCTCTGCTTGCTTTGGATAGTGATCTTATTTTTTCTACTTTATTATATAATGCTATCCCTTCTTGTTCTTTGATTACAGAGCCTAATATTTTTCCCAGTAAACTGACAATTTTTGAAAGTTCTATATTTGCATTTCTTTTATGATTGTATTTTTTTTTCATTTAAAACTAATTTTACAGTCTCGCCCATTACAGAAGGATTTTTAGATATTGTAACACCACACTCCTTTAAAAGTTCAACTTTTTCAACAGCACTTTCTCCGTATGCAGAAACAATTGCTCCCGCGTGACCCATCACTCTTCCTTTGGGAGCGGTCAATCCAGCTATATAAGCTACTATTGGTTTTGACATATTTTCTTTTGCAAATTTACCAGCTTCTACTTCCTGAGGCCCTCCTATTTCGCCAACCATCAGTATCACTTTAGTCTGATCATCTTGCTCAAATTTTTCTAAAATATCTCTAAATGAGCAGCCATTGATTGGATCTCCCCCAATGCCAACACTAGTTGAGACACCTATATTTAAATTTTTCATTTGTTGAGCCGCTTCATACCCAAGTGTACCCGATCGTCCAATAATACCAACATTCCCTTGCATATAAATATGTCCTGGCATAATTCCTAACAAAGCCTTTCCTGGACTGATAACGCCCGCACAATTCGGACCTACCAATGTCATTTTGTCTTTTTTAGAATATCTTCTCATGTAACGTTTAATTTTAATCATATCATGAGAAGGAATTCCGTCGGTGATTGCTACACATGTTTTAATTCCAGCATCAGCTGCTTCCATTGCGGAATCTGCCGCAAACTCTGGCGGAACAAACAGGATACTAGCTGTAGCACCTGTATTTTTAACTGCATCTTTTACGGTATTAAAAACTGGCAACCCCAAATGTTTTTGGCCTCCTTTGCCAGGAGTTACTCCACCAACAATATTAGTGCCATATTTGATCATTTCTTCAGCATGGAAAGAACCGAATTTGCCAGTAAAGCCTTGAACAATAATATTTGTTTTATTATCAATAAGAATTGACATTGTTTTATCTATTTTTTCAATTTCTTTAGAGCCACAACCGCTTTGTTTGCGGCATCTTCTAAAGTAGAAGCTTCAATATATTTTATTTTGCTTTCTTTTAAAATTTTATTGCCTTTTTCAACATTGGTTCCCGCTAATCGTATAATAAGAGGCATATCAATTTCAATTTTTTGTAAGGCCTGAACTATCCCTTCAGCAACCCAGTCACATCTATTTATTCCAGCAAAAATGTTTACTAAAATAACTTTCACTTTTTCATCTTGTGAAATTAATTTAAATGCTTTAACCATTTTTTCAGGAGTAGCACCTCCACCAACATCAAGAAAATTTGCTGGTTCGCCACCAGCTAATTTAATCATATCCATTGAAGCCATAGCCAAACCAGCTCCATTAATAATATTGCCAATATTACCTTCTAAACTTACATAATTAAGCCCTCTATCTGATGCATAAACTTCATTTGGATTTTCTTGCGCCTTATCTCTTAACTCAGAAACCTGATTTCTACGAAATAATGCATTATTGTCAAAACTCATTTTGCAGTCGAGAGCTAAAATATGTCCATCTTTTGTTATTGCTAACGGATTAATTTCTACCATAGTTGCATCTAAATCACTGAATGCACGGTAACAACCTATAATTACTTCTGATGTTCTAGAAACAAGTTTAGGATCAATACCTAAAGCAAAAGCAATCTCTCTTGCCTGAAATTTTTGCATTCCAACAGCAACTTCTATTTTTGATCTAATTATGCTTTCAGGTTTTTTTTGAGAAATTTCTTCAACACTCATTCCGCCTTCGGTTGATGCAACGACCATTATACATTCGGAACTTCGGTCAAAAACTAAACCTAGATATAATTCTTTTTTAATATCTGTAGCTTCCTCTATATAAACTCTATGAACAACTTTGCCTCTTGGGCCTGTTTGTTTTGTAACTAGTTTTTTGCCGAGAATTTTGTCAGTGGCTTGAGCTACTTCGAGTGCACTATTACAAATTATAATTCCACCAGCCTTTCCTCTTGCTCCAGAATGGATTTGAGCTTTAACTACCCATTTTGATCCGCCAATTTCACGAGCCTTATATTCTGCATTTTCTGGACTGTACGCTATACCGCCACGAGGAATTCCTATACCAAAACTAGATAGTATTTTTTTTGCCTGATATTCGTGTATGTCCATTTTATTTACTTTCAATAAGTTTATTAATATTTACAATATTTTCTGCCATACGAGCCGAAGCCGCATCAATCATTCTCCCATCTAGCTGAGCAGCACCCTTCCCTGCCTTTGCAGCTTTATCAAGTTCCTCGAGAATTTTTTTTGCTTTACTGACTTCTGAAGATGGTGGCGAAAATACTTTATTTGCAAGATCAATTTGTGATGGATGAATTGCCCATTTACCTTCTATACCAATTGCCGCAGCTCTTTTTGCTGAAGCTATATATGAATCAGAATCTTTAAAATCTCCGAAGGGACCGTCAATTGCTCTTAATCCGTAAGCTCTACAAGTCATCACTAACTGTGACAAACCATGATGCCATTGGTCTCCTGGATAATCAGGATTTAATCCACCAATAACAACAGTTCTTGCTCGTAAACTTGCTGCATAGTCCGCCACACCAAAATGAAGCGCTTCTAATCTGCTACTAGATTGTGCAATTTCTTTAATATTTGACATACCTAACGCAGTTTCGATTAAACATTCTATTCCAACTTTATTCTTTAATTTTTTTTGATTTTCAATTTGAGTTAATAAACAGTCAACCATATATACATCGCTGCTAGTACCAACCTTAGGAATTAAAATAGTATCAATTTTATTACCAACTTGTTCCATTATATCAATGACATCTCGATACATATAATGAGTATCAAGACTATTAATTCGTACCGAAATAGTTTTGCCTTTTTCTCTCCAATTAATTTCATTAAGAGCTTTAATTATATTTTCACGAGCTGATAATTTATCATTTGGTGAAACTGCATCTTCAAGATCTAAAAAGATATAATCAGCATTTGAGTTTAAAGCTTTTTCAAACATTTTTGGAGAAGATCCGGGAACCGCTAGTTCGCTTCTTTGTAATCGTGTTCTCGCTGGATTATAGTATTGATGGCTCATATTTTGATGATGGAAAAAAAATTAAAAGGAAAAAATATTTTTTTTTAGAACTAAAAAATATATATAAAAAAAATAAGGATTATTAATGTTGGTAAGAAACACTATTAGTCACTTATACTTTTAAGAGCAATAAGATAATCATTGAATTCTTTGATATATACATCGGTTGGTTTGATGTTTTTTTTTCTTTGGTCAAGCGAAGTTTTTTCCAAACGAAAGAAACCTTTTTCACAAGCTTCATTAATTATCAATGCAGATTTAGGCCTAGAAGTTTTAAATAATTTTGTTTTCAATTCTTCTACTGAAATATTTTGATTATGTTTATATGCTGACATAACTAACAACATCATGTGATAATGCGAGGGTGATTTTCTGAAAAAATAGTTACTAGAACTGTGAGATTTTTTCATTTGCTCCTCCCAAAATTCTAAAAGAGCTTTAGTATTTTTTATCATTTTAAGATTTTACTCTTGTTTTTTCTGGATCGTAAAAAGGAAACTTAACTACTTTTGCACCAATTCTTTTTTGATGCCCGTCAATTTTGCCCACTTCTACCTCTGTGCCAATTTCAGAATATTTAACGTCCATTCTACAAAGTGCAATATTTTTGTTTAAAGTAGGAGATATCATTCCACTAGTTATTATACCAACTTGAGCTCTTCCTACATGTACACAGTCGCCATTTACCGCTTGTTCTTTCCCTATTAACTCTAAACCAACTAATTTTTTTTGTGGGGATGCTTTTCTCTTTATTAATGCTTCTTTGCCAACAAAATCATCTTCTTTTGTTTTTAAAGCAACAGAAAAACTAATGCCTGCTTCAAACGGGTCGGTTTGATCACTAAATTCAAAACCACCAAAAATTAATCCCGCTTCAATTCTCACCATGTCCAAAGCTTCAAGGCCCATTGGAGTTATACCAAGATCTTTTCCACACTCCCAAACTTTATCCCAAACTTTAGGAGCATCTTTTGGATGACACCATATTTCAAATCCTAATTCACCAGTATATCCAGTTCTAGATACCATTATCGGAGTTCCTAAATGATCATCAATTCTTCCAATAGTGAATCTAAACCATTGAAGTTCACTTATTGTTGGTTGAGCAGGAGGAGTCCAAACAAATTTTTCAAGAATTTTTCTACTATTTGGTCCTTGAACAGAAATATTATGAATTTGATCTGTCGAAGACTTTACCCAAGCTTTGTAATTTTTTTTCTTTGCCAACTCTCTTAGCCATTCACCACCATATTCTTGACCACCAATCCATCTGAACATTTCTTTACCAAGACGATAAACTGTTCCATCGTCTACCATGCCTCCATTTTCATAGCACATGGCTGAATAACTAACTTGCCCTATTGAAAGTTTTTTAACATTTCGTGTGAGCGCATATTGCATTAAACTTTCTGAATCGGGCCCAATTATTTCAAATTTTCTTAATGGAGATAAGTCAATCGCAATAGCTTTTTCCCTACATGCGGTATATTCCTTAATGGTTCCATAATTTGTATAATTATTTGCTAACCAATAACCATTATAGTCAATAAAATTTCTAGTAAGTTTAGAAGTTTTTTTGTGAAATCCTGTTTCTTGTGTCAATTTTGGCTCCGAATCTGTTTTCATTCTGAAAGCTACCGCCTTTGAAAATTCTTTTTTGTTATCATAAACTCTAACAAAAATATCAGTTGGATCCCACCCATTACAATCATCAATATCACTTGGACATGCAGTAGTTCCGCAAGTTAAGTCTTTTAAAGCACGGAATAATATATAGTCTCCAGGTCTGGCCCAGGACTCACCTCCAATTACAGCGTTTTGTGCATTGGCAATAGTATTAAAAAAAAGGTTTATAGCAGGCCAGCCTTTTCTTTTTTCAATCTCATACTTTTCTAAAGCTTTATTCAAATTATCAGAGCAGTTTGCATGACCAAAATATCCCGCATCTTCATAATATTTTGAGGTACATGCTAAATTAAATGTATCATGCCTTCCAACAGTGTCTCTTACTACCTCGATCATTGGATCTTGGTCCATATCAAAAAATTTTGAAAACAAACCAGGAGCAGGATAAAGAGCACCCATAAATGTTCTTGTTGTTAATGGATCCAATCCTCGTTCAATTCCTTTTTCTAATTTCGCTGTATCAAAAGCTAAAAAATCTGAACACTGTCTTCCAAACGGATTGATAATTTGAATGTAATCTCCTTTTTTAACTTGATATTCAATAGCTGTGCTGTGTTTAATAAGTATTTCTTTAAGCGGTTCCACGAGAGGCTCTGGAATATTTGGTTTATCTTTATATTTATTTGGTTTTGAACGTTGAACCATTAAAAGTAAATCCGTTGGTGGATTTTGCTCATCTATTTTCATAACATTACCCGGCGCAGAAAATATACAAGTACATTTGTCTTTAGAAACTAAATTTATTTTTTGTCCTGCCTCAGAATCTTCGCTAAATAAAATTGATGCTTTCGCTTTTCCGATGTCTAAATTTCTTTTCTTTAAAACGCTAGCTGCTTGAAAAGCGCTTTCATTTTTATCAGATAAAATTTTTTTTATATTTTTTGGATCATTTTTTTCTTTTAGTCCTAATAAACTACAGTCTGATTTTCCATTCTTATTAAAAACAATTATTTCACATTTTTGTTTTCCTTCCGTATCTGTTATTTCGATTTTATCATCAGGATCTAAAGTGATTACAGACAGCCCTCCTCCTCTAACCAAATATCTTTCAACCCCAAGTGGTAAAACTCTAAGGCCAGGGTTCTTAATATCTAAACTAGTTAAAGCGTCATCCATTGTTTATGGTTTTTATATCAGCATATATTTTGTTTTATGTCTATTTTATAGTACTAAAAATATACTACTAAAAATAGTGCAATTGACATTGACTCGTAAAAAATGAGCACATAGACTTTGATCTAATAATGTTAACGTTAATTAATTATGGGGGAAAATAGCATGATTAAAGCAATAAAAGGTTTGATTGTAGCAGCGATCATATCGGCATTTGGTTTTGCCGCTTATGCAGCTGACAGCAAAAAACCGACAAGAATTCCAATTCACAATTGGTCAAGCCAAGTGGTAATGGCCTATGTGATAGGTGGAATTATTGAAGACATGGGTGGTAATGCAGAATATGTACCGGCAGACTCTCAAAAGGTATACGAATCAATTCGTATTGGTGATGTGGATATATCACACGAAGTTTGGCAATCTGCTTTCGGTAAATCATTCGACACAGCTCGTGATAAAGGTGGCCTACTTGATTGGGGCGACCATGAAGCTAGATCTTTGGAAGATATGGGTTACCCAAACTGGGTAGCTGACAAAGGACTATGCCCAGGTTTACCAAATTGGGAAGCTTTAAAATCTGCGGACTGTGCAAAAAACTTTGCAACACCTGACTCAGGTGGAAAAGGTCGTTGGTTAGAAGGTCCACAAACTTGGCACCAAGATCTAATGCCTCAGCGTATGACTGCGCTTGGACTAGACGATTTATGGGTAGTTAAATTTGCTGGTAGTGCTGATGCATTATGGGCAGAATTAGCAGCAGCCAAAAAAGAAGGAAGAGGAA
>Ga0257111_1001161_pt1 | contig 10711 bp, 7 predicted proteins | sample LP_taG_6_FD_191567 | JGI IMG/M metagenome (GOLD analysis project Ga0257111, IMG submission 191567) | Marine microbial communities from Northeast Subartic Pacific Ocean, Canada - LP_J_2015_P26_500m | ecosystem: Environmental > Aquatic > Marine > Oceanic | place: Canada: Northeast Subartic Pacific... | reverse complement strand
AACTGCCATAACCCTTCTCCATTCTTCCAATGAAGTTTCATTTAATGGCTTTTGGATGATTATTCCAGCATTATTTACTAGTATATCTAAACCCCCAAATAGATCTGATATCTCAGAAATTACATCCACCCACTCATTTTCATTCGTAACATCATGCTTTATAAAATGAGTCTCTAAATTTTCAGCATTAAGTCGTTCAGATGCTTCTGTGCCTTCCTTAACTAAAAGGTCTGAAAGCACCACCTTTGCTCCTGCTTCAGCAAAAGCTTTTGCTATTTCAAAGCCAATACCTCCTGCTGCACCTGTAACTAACGCAATTCTATCCTTCAACTCAAGCATTTTAGTCTCTCCTTATACGTATAAATTAAGAACGGATTAATCTACCTGGTCTTGCACCTGTATCACAATCATTTTCTCTTGTCTTAACACCAGCTACAAATGTGTTTAAATATCCTTCTGCAGATTGCAGAATTCTATTCCCTCCTGCGGGTAAATCATGAACTACTCCTAATTTTCCGAGTTGTAATCTTGCTAAGTCAAAAAGATTTATATCTGCTCTCTTACCCACTTCTATACTGCCTCGGTCGTTTAAACCAAAGAGGTTAGCATTAGTTAATGTTTGTTTTTTTACTATTAATTCAATAGGAAGTTTTGGTCCTCTCTTTCTATCCCTCACCCAATGAATTAATTGATATGTAGGATTTACAGCATCAAAGATTAAATTTACATGAGCTCCAGCATCACTTAACCCAATTGTAGTATCCGGATGAGAAATCATTTCATGCATAACATCAAAATTACCATCAATAAAATTAGCTCCTAATAAAATAGCAAAGCGATTACCATCGTCTTCTAGTAAAAAGTCATACATAAAATCATCCATATCCCTACCGGCAGCAGCAGCTATAGTACCAAGGTTTTTAGAAGCCTCAGGTTCATAGTCAATAGGATAATCAATTGGAAACATTGCTGGAGCTGCCATTGCTAAAAGCCCATTTATGCTTGCCATAGTTCCTGGTAACTCTGGATCAATGTCCCTGTCAGATAAAATAGCTTTCTTAATGTCAGGTTTCTTCATTTCTGCATACATTTCTACAAAAGGTAACTCAGTCAGTCTTAAGAAAGTTTCTCTTCTTTGAAACATATGATACGACTTCAAGCTTGTTACAAACCCTATAGGTCGAGTGGTAATCTGAGGTGTTATCTCTAAACCTGATGCATTTGCATTTTCTACTATTTCCATGCAATTACGCCATTGATTTGGACGAACATTATTTTGAGCTAGTGTAAATGTTACTGCACTTTCACTTTCTTTTGCTATTTGAGTAAATAGTTCTACTTCTTGTTCAGTCGTATATTTCTCTTCAACTAGATCTCCAACCACGCCTGCGGGTACGGCTTGAAAAATTCCTTTTCCTGCAGATTTTATTGCTCTAGCTATTGATAAAAGTTCTTCTGATTCTGCATAAGTACCTGGAATAGGCTCCCCTTGTACAGATCTATGCCCTGCAGTACGGGAGGTTGAAAAACCCAGCGCACCTGCACTTATAGCATCTTTAACAATACTACTCATAGATTCTAAGTCTTTGGATGTGGCATCCTCATGTGCAAGGGCTCTATCTCCCATCACATAATTCCTTACGGCGCTATGCGGAACTTGCGTTCCTATATCCATAGTAAATTCACGTTTACTTAAATAATCTAAATATTCTGGAAATGTCTCCCATTGTCCCCATTCTATTCCTTCATAGAGAGCTGTACCTGGAATATCTTCAACGCCCTCCATAAGATCAATCATTCTTTGCTCTCCTCCTGGATGAACTGGGGCAAAACCAACTCCGCAATTCCCCATAACTATACTGGTTACCCCATGACTAAAAGATGGGTCCAGAGTGTCATCCCAACTCACTTGACCATCAAAATGTGTATGAACATCTACCCAGCCTGGAGATGCGAAAGCTCCATCTGCGTCGATTATCTCAGAAGCCTGACCATCTACTTTGCCTACTCCTACGATAATTCCATCCTTAATTGCAATATTACCTTTAAAAGGTTCAATACCCGTACCATCAATAATTGAAGCATTCTTTATTAAATAATCGAACATGTCTTCCTCCCATTATATAAAACAATTTTTTTAACTTAACTTAACGCAGACCCTTCAATTGTGATGCGATGCATTAATCTTTTATTCCCATGATAATCATTTAAAGCGTAATGCCAAGTACAACGATTATCCCAAAAAGCTACAGACCCTGGTTGCCATGTAAATCTAGTAGTGTTCTCATGTTTTGTAGCATGATCATACAAAAAATCTAAAATAGGTTTTGACTCTTCTATAGTCCACCCCTCAAAATTCAAAGTGAAAGTTCTATTTACGTATAAAGCTTTTCTTTTACTTTCAGGGTGAGTGATAATCACCGGATGAACAGCTTCTTGCGTTGCTAAATCAGGATTATTTAATCTATCTCCTGAGGCTTTTACATAATCAGATTGATTGCCAAACACATGTCTACTCGAATGAAGGGCATTTAAATTTTCTAGAGTGACTTTCATTTCAGAAGGTAAACTTTCATAAGCTTTGTACATACAAGCAAATAAAGTATCTCCGCCTACTTCCGGTATCTCCTTAGCTAATAGAATTGAACCCATCGCTGGAATCTGATCATAAGAATGATCGGTATGCCATTCTCCTCCTATATTACCCTTTTGATCTCCTTCTTTCTTCACTTCAGCAATTTGCTCATAACCCTTCACCTTAGTAAAAAATCTATTGATATTTATAGACCCCCATCTATTTGCAAATTTTATGTGCTCTTCGGGAGTAAGGTGTTGATTCCTAAAAAAAATTAACCCATGGTCTATAAAAGCTTGCTTAATTATAAAAAATATTGAATCAGACAACTCTTTTGATAAATCAATATCTTGAATCTCAACCCCTATGCCCCCTGCAGCTGGAACTAAATTAATATCACCCATCCATTTATTGTACTTAATTGAATTATTTAGGAAAGATATCTTAAGTTTTCATTTTTTTGCAACTTTATAGTGAATTAACCTTTCTGTTGTTTTAGTATCTATATTATATTTTTTAAAAAAACTAATTATGAGCGCCAAAACAAATGAAGAATTCAGCTTCGATGCTAATCAACTCAAAAAAAAATATAAAGCGGAAAGAGATAAAAGAATAAGAGTTGATGGCAATGAGCAATACAGAGAAATAAAGGGGGACTTAGCATATTTTCAAGATGATCCTTATATAAAACCTGGATATCAAAGGGAGCCTTTAAAAGATGAATCAGAAGTAGTTATTATTGGTGGAGGTTTTGGTGGTCTATTAACCGCTGCAAGACTACGTCAAGCAGGAGTTAAAGATATTAGAATGATTGAACGTGGGGGTGATTTTGGAGGCACTTGGTACTGGAATAGGTATCCAGGGGCGATGTGTGATGTTGAGTCATACATTTATTTACCCCTTTTAGAAGAGCTAAAATATATTCCTAAAGAAAAATATACTCACGCTCCAGAAATTTTATCCCATAGCAAAAACATTGCTAAAAAATTTGATCTATACTCAAATGCATGCCTTCAAACTGAAGTGACTGAACTAAAATGGGATGAAGAGATATCTAGGTGGATAATATCAACAAACCGTGATGATAAAATGAAAGCTAAGTTTATCTGCATGTCTAATGGTCCTTTAAATAAACCAAAACTACCTGGCATTAAAGGAGTAAAGTTATTTAAAGGCCATTCTTTTCACACTAGCCGTTGGGATTATGAATACACCGGAGGAAGTTCGGAAGGAAATTTAGTTGGTCTTAAAGGAAAAAAAGTAGCTGTCATAGGGACTGGCGCAACAGCTGTTCAAGCAGTTCCTCACATAGGAGAAATGGCTGAAGAACTATTTGTTTTCCAGCGCACCCCCTCTTCGATAGATGAAAGAAATAATCGTCCAACTGATAAAAAATGGTCAAATAAACTTAAGCCTGGCTGGCAACAAGAAAGGATGGATAATTTCAATACACTAGTTTCTGGAGGTTTCCAGGATGAAGATTTAGTCAATGATGGCTGGACAGACATTATAAGAAATTTAGCTATGGCATTTTTACACAACACTGATGGCGAAATGAGCCATGGAAAACTTATAGAAATGATGGAAAATGCAGATTACCAAAAAATGGAACAGATCAGAGCTAGAGCGCAGGAACTTGTGAACGATGAAAACACAGCTGAATCATTAAAACCGTACTATAGACAGTTCTGTAAACGGCCTTGCTTTCATGATGATTATCTTCAAACCTTTAATAAATCTAATGTCCACCTAGTAGACACTGAAGGTAAAGGTGTAGAAAAGATTACCGAACATGGGGTGGTTTTTGATGATAAAGAATACAAAGTTGATTGTTTAATTTATGCTACTGGGTTTGAAGTTGGTACTTCTTATACAAGAAGATCAGGATATGATGTTATAGGTAAAAATAAGACCCCCCTAAGCAAGAAATGGAAAAATGGTATTAGAACTATGCATGGAATGCATGTAGAAGGTTTTCCAAATTGCTTGATTATGGGACAACAACAATCTGCTTTTACTGTTAATTATCCACATCTTCTTGATGAGCAAAGCAAAAATATTGCCTACATAATTAAACATATTCAGGATAATAAGATTAAGACATTAGAAGTTTCTAAGGAAGCTGAAGAAGAATGGGTCCAGACTATAATAGAAAGTGCACAAATTGCTATCGGATTTTTAGAAAGCTGTACACCTGGGTATTACAATAATGAAGGAAATCCCACGGAAAGAAGTGCGCAGAATGGATCGTATGGAGGAGGGTCTATAGCTTTTTTTGCCTTAATGGAACAGTGGCGAGAAGAAGATAAGTTAAAAGGTTTGATTCTGACTAAATAACTCAACATTCCCTAAATCAAATTCTGCTTGAAAATCCTTCTCAAAAGCGACTACACCTATTGACTTTACTTCTGAAGTGCTTCTTTTTTCTATTCAGTTCAATAATTCCAATTTTATCTCTTACTATTATCATTACATTTATTCTGATTAAGAAACATTTCTATCTTTACCCTCCCAATATGGCGCTCTAAGCTCTCTTCTAAGGATCTTGCCAGACGGATTGCGAGGCAACTCATTGACAAACTCAATGGACTTAGGACACTTAAACCCAGCTATTTGGGTTCTGGCATATGAAACAATATCATGCTCTTCAAGTTTCGAATCTTTACTAATTACAACAAAGCCTTTTACCACTTCACCCCACTTTTCATCAGGAATACCTATAACAGCAGCATCAATAATTTCTGGATGACTCATCAGGGCATTATCTACCTCCGCTGGATAGATATTCTCAGCTCCAGAAACAATCATATCTTTAACTCTATCATGAATGAATAAGAACCCTTCTTCGTCATAGTAACCTGCATCTCCAGAAATAAACCAATCCTCTTTAAAAGCGGAAAGTGTAGCTTCAGGTTCATTCCAATAGCCTTTCATATTAGTAGCTGATTTAATAAGTATCTCTCCTACTTCTCCTGTCGAAACTTCAATTCCTAATTCATCAACTATCTTAATTTCAACTCCTGGACCTGGTTGTCCACAAGATCTGAGTTTGTTCTTACTAGGTTGATGATCTCTAGGATCAAGAATTGTTACCGTTCCATTTGTTTCAGTTAGCCCATAAACTTGCCAAAAATCACAATCCATTATCTCTATAGCTTTATTTAAAGTATCCTGAGCTATTGGTGAAGCTCCATATATTACTGTCTTTAAAGAAGAAAAATTTGTTTGGTCTACTTTAGGATGTTGAATTAAAAAAAGTATTACTGCTGGAACAAATAAAGTATTCACTATTTTTTCTTTTTCAATTAAATCTAATACTATTCCAGGGTCTAAATCTGCAACTATAATATTCTTACATCCACAAACTATCCCACCTATACCCATATTAGTGCCTGCCACATGAAAAATAGGCATGCACACCATATTTGAAGTACCTTCATCAAAATATTGATAATAAGTTTTCTGGGACATTTCTGCACTTGCTGTAAAATTTATATTCGTTAATTGAACACCTTTGGGATGGCCCGTCGTACCTGAGGTATAAAGCTGGATAACATCATCATCTGTGGAAACAGGTATTAATGGATCGACATCTAATTGTAAATCTCTCCAGACAGAATAATCTTGCCATTGATCATGAGGTCCTTCCATAGAAATAATTTTTTTTACATATGGTATCTCATCTTTTATTTGATTGATTAGTCCATAAAATTCAGGACCCACAAATATCATCTCACTTTGAGAGTCATTAAGTATGTATGAAACTTCTGGAGCCGCTAATCTCCAATTAATTCCTACAGCCACAGTATTAGATTTAAGGGTGCCATATAAAAATTCAAAATAAAGATCTGAATTTTTTGCTAGAAATGCAACTCTTGAATTTGGCTTACAACCCTCTTTAATTAAACCTTGTGCAACCTTGTTAGCAAATAAATCGAATTGCTTATATGTAGTTTCCCGCTGTTGAAATTTATGAACAATTAAATCTGGAGATTGCTCAACTCTCCAGCGAAACACATCTACTAAAGGTTTTTGTATTGGTATGTCCATAAATATAGTTTAATTTAATAGATATGAATTAATATGTCTAAAACTCTTATAAATAAAATCTTATTATGAATAAAGAATTTATAAACCTTATAGGTAATACTAATTTAGTTAGACTGAATGGAGCATCAGAAGAAACTGGCTGTGAAATATTTGGAAAGGCTGAATTTCAAAATCCTGGTGGCTCTGTAAAAGATAGAGCTGCCTGGTACATTATAAAGGAGGCAATAGAAGAAGGTAAACTTCTACCTGGTGGAACAATTGTAGAAGGAACAGCGGGTAATACTGGAATAGGAATTGCTCTAACAGCTAACTCCTTGGGCTATAAATCAACAATAGTAGTCCCTGAAACTCAAAGCAAAGAGAAATTACAACTTATAGCTGCATGTGGCGCACATCTAATTACTGTTCCAGCTGTGCCCTATAAAGATGAAAATAATTACATAAAATTTTCAGGAAGATTAGCCCAAGAACTTAATGATAAAAATAGTAAAGGAGCTATATGGGCCAACCAATTCGATAACCAAGCAAATAGAAAAGCTCATTATGAAACTACTGGACCTGAAATTTGGGAACAAACTGAAGGTTCCATAGACGCTTTTGTTTCGGCTGTAGGAACGGGTGGTACGATTGCTGGAGTAAGTAGGTTTTTAAAAGAACAAAATCCTAATATAAAAATTTGTTTAGCTGACCCCCCAGGAGCCGCCTTATTTAACTACTATGTGAATGGAGAATTGAAAGCCGAAGGATCAAGCATCACTGAAGGCATTGGCCAAGGAAGGATAACGAATAATCTAGAAGGCACTGAAATTGATAAAGCATATCTAATCCCTGACCAAGAAACTATTGACACTATGTTCAGTTTAACTAAAAAAGAAGGTCTATTCTTAGGAAGTAGTTCTGGAATAAATGTAGCTGCTGCTATCAGATTAGGTAAAGAACTTGGACCAGGTCACTGTATAGTTACAATCTTATGTGATCCAGGCACTAGATATCTCTCAAAACTATACAATGCAGATTTCCTAAAATCAAAAAAACTATTACCCCCAGAATGGTTAAAAAAATAAATCTTAATTAAGTCTGTAATTATAACTATTTTATCAATCTATAAAATCATGGTTTTTTAACCAGTTTCTGCATAGAGAGGCAGATTCCAAAGATTTTTTAGGTTGTCCAAAATAATAATGATTTGCTCCCTTTATCCAATGAATTTCTTTATCCTCGTGCCCTATTGCTTCAAATAATGAATTGGTATGGGATGGAGTTATTCCATCATCAGCCGTATTGCCTATAACAATAGTTGGGATAGTAATTTCTTTAGCACACCTAATACCATCCCCGTTAGCATCATCATAACTCCACTGAGACAACCAACTTCTTAAGGAGCAGTACCTCCCTAACCCTATCGGACTATTATTAACTACCTTAGGATCTCCTAAAAAACACCAATTAGGATCTCTGTCATTTGGGTCAATCGAAGGGTCCAACCATCTTGGGTCAGCCATTGTTCTATGTACTACAAAAGCATGCTCCTTAGTTAGGTCTCCTTCTAATCTAAATTGATTTAGCTTTGCTTTAACCCAAGCGGTTATCTTTCTATTTCTAAAAATTTGTGAGGCTGAATATTTATCTAAAAAATCTTCACTATATGGGGGTTGATTAATATTATTTAAATTATAAATATCTAGCTCAGCATCTCTATTTTCTGGATCATTTTCATCAAGAACAGACCCATCTAACCATTCAGTAAAAGTTCTATGTCTTGAGATGTGGGCAGCTATTAGCATTAAACCATCTGCTGGAATTAATCCCTGCTCAATTAGGTCCAAAGGATCTCCTGCTGGCGTAGTATTAATAGATGGGTTTTCAGCTTCAGCTTGATAAAAAAGAGATAAAGATCCCCCTCCACTCCATCCTCCTAAAATTACTTTTTCATAACCGTGATTTGTTTTTAAAAATTTAATGCAATTAGCAAGATCTATAAGAACCTTCTCCATAATAAGTGCTGAGTCAGTTCCTCTATAACGGCTATCACACCACACTGTATGAATTCCTTTTTTTGCTAGAGCATGTAACATTGGTAAATAACTACCTCCACCAGTAGGATGCATAAAAATTACCACAGTTTTTGCTGGCACCCCTTCGGGTAAAAGAAGGTGAGCTTTTATAGAGACATTACCTATTTCTCCAGCATATGTATCTTTATAAGAAGACTTTTCTTGGAAAGAAAAGATTAGAGGAAGACGATTGTAGGCATGAACTTTTATCATTTAATAGTATTTTTACTTCTTAAATTCAGAGCTTCTTCCCCAAAAGACTTGATCTTCAAATCTCTAGTTCTATTTGTCCATTTCTTTAGTTCTTTATGAGCCTTATTCGCATCCTCTTGCATGATTTCATCATGATCTATTGCTCTACATGTAAACTCTAGCTGAATACCGTTAGGATCAAAGATATAAAGAGACCTCACAAAATCATGATCAATTTCAAAAGAAGACCAGCCAATATTATCCAAATTTTCTTTGATTTTTTTTAAATCGTCTAAATTTTCTACTTGTACAGCTACATGAGAATCAAACCCATTCATATCCTTAAAGAAATCAGGTGGTGCATTATGCGGATCATCGAAAAAAGCAATATAATTGCCATCTTTCATTTCAAAAAATATATGCATATATTCTAATTTTTTTGAGGTCCCTGAAACATGATCAAAAGCCATAGCAGCAGCTAGTTTTAATCCCAAAATATCTTCGTAGAACCAACGAGTTTGCTCAGCATCCCTGCACCTATAAGCTACATGGTGAACACTGTTAATAGGTACATAAGAAGAGTTCTTTTTTATTGTCATATTCGCTCCAATATCTTAGATTATCTTAATACAAATTAAACTGAAAAAATAAAAAAAATTTAAAATACATCTCTCAATATTTAAGTTATGTATTATTTAATGCAGAATAAACGAGAGTTCTAAGTTCTCTTCTTAATTGATAAGTACTTGAAGGGATTAATTGGGTCATAAAAATTAATACTATATCTTCAACTGGATTAACCCAAAAAACAGTGCTCGCCATACCCCCCCAGCCAAACTCTCCTGGATCACTTAAGACTAGAGATTTAACAGGATCAAGCATTACTGAAAAACCCAGCCCAAAACCGATACCTTTGTACGGCGTTTCACTAAAACTAGAACCGCTAGTTAAATCTGTAAGATCTTTACCATCTGGAAGATGATTAGAAGTCATCATCTCTATGGTCTTTCTCCCTATAATTCTTTTTCCATCTAGCTCACCACGATTAAGAAGCATAGAACTAAATCTATAGTAATCAGATATAGAAGAAACTAGACCCCCTCCTCCAGACAGAAACTGTCTTTCTTTAGTTATACCCCTAGGATTACCTTCTTTTATCAGACTTGGCAGATTATTAGGAACATATTGATAACAAGCAGCCATCCTATGAACTTTTTCTTCAGGACAATGAAAGTCAGTATCGGTCATTTCCAGAGGTTCAAGAATATTTTTCTTTAAATACTTATCAAGCTTTAGACCTGAAAAATGTTCTACCAAATAGCCTATAACATCTGTTGAAACAGAATAATTCCATTTATCTCCTGGAGAAAACTCCAGTGGCAGCTCAGATAGAGTATTGATCATATCTTGAAGAGAGCCTGTATTTTGCAGTTTAGTTGCACGATATGCTCCATCAATATTTGTTCGATACATAAAATCATAGGTAAGTCCTGACATGTGAGTTAGAAGATCTCGGATGATCATATGTCTTTTTGGTCTGCTTGTAATAAAATTAGGATAAACTCCTGCTTCGTATACTCTTAAGGCCTTCCAAGAAGGAATATACCAGTGAACCGGATCATCTAACCTAAACAAGCTCTTTTCATACAGTTGCATTAAAGCAATACTAGTCAATGGCTTAGTCATTGAATAAATACGAAAAATAGTGTCTTCAGCCATAGCCGTAGAATTCTCTCTGTCCATTAAACCAAGAGCATCTAAGTATGCTATTTTGCCTTTTCTTGCAACCAACGTTAAAGAACCAACCAATTTACCAGGCTTAATATATTCAGCATCTAGG
>Ga0257111_1001160_pt1 | contig 10716 bp, 9 predicted proteins | sample LP_taG_6_FD_191567 | JGI IMG/M metagenome (GOLD analysis project Ga0257111, IMG submission 191567) | Marine microbial communities from Northeast Subartic Pacific Ocean, Canada - LP_J_2015_P26_500m | ecosystem: Environmental > Aquatic > Marine > Oceanic | place: Canada: Northeast Subartic Pacific... | reverse complement strand
TGGAGACGAGGGGGGTCGAACCCCTTACCTCAACGCTGCCAGCGTTGCGCTCTACCAGTTGAGCTACGTCCCCAGAAGTTGGAAAAGGCAGGATGAGCAGAAATCTTTATAAGGATTTAAACGTGCCGATTTAATTCAAATTTTTCGGTGCGTCTTGTCACCGGAAGGCGGAGTGATAACGCCCTGATAGTTGGCGTCCCCAAGGGGAGTCGAACCCCTGTTGCCGCCGTGAAAGGGCGGAGTCCTAGGCCGCTAGACGATGGGGACCAGCAACCCTATATGTTATGATTGAAAGTATATTTTGTCAATATTTTTTTGCGGTTTTCAATAAAGTATCGACTTCTCTAAAGTAAAGAAATTCAGCTTTGCAGAAAATCCTGTATTTCCTGAGCCAGGTTTTGCGGAATCCCCGGCACCTGCATTATTTCGTCTAAAGACGCCTGCCTTAAACCAGTTAAACTGCCGAAGTGCTTCAGCAAAAGTCGCCGACGCTTTGGTCCGATTCCCTGGAGATCATCAATTCGCGAATGCAGTGTGTCTTTTCGTTTGAGTTTGCGCTGAAATTCTATGGCAAAACGGTGCGATTCATCTCGGATGTTCTGTAAAAAATAAAGCACATCTGAGTTGCGGCGCATGCGGATTTCGTTTTTCTGCTTTGGTTTCACCACATATTCATAATCAACATTTTGGCCCCGGCTGCGTCCCATCTTCCTGGCGGATCGGCCTTTTGCCAGTCCTATCAAATCAACTTTCCGTAATATACCAAGTTCTGCCAAAACTTTTTCAGCAATATTGATTTGTCCTTTTCCGCCGTCAATTAAAATCAAGTCCGGAAGTTTTTCCCCTTCTGCCAGAGCACGTTTGTAACGACGCGTGAGAACTTCTTTCATACTCGCAAAATCATCCGGACCAGAAATGCTCTTGATTTTGTATTTCCGGTAATCTTTATTTGAAGCAGAGTTATTCTTCCAGCAGACCATTGAAGCAACTGTCATTGTTCCAGAAAGATGCGAAATATCAAAGGCTTCCACTACTTTCGGAAGCCGATTCAATTTTAATTCGTACTTAACATGCTTCAAAATATTAGTGTTTTTTGCATAACGTCTGCGCTCCTCTGATAAATTAACTTTTGCATTGTTGTATGCCATTGTGACAAGTTCTTTTTTCCGTCCTTTCTGAGGACAAACAACGTAAACGCGCCGTTCCGATTTTTTATTGAGTGCATCTTCAAGTAGTTTTCTATCTGTATACTCAAAGGGCAATAATATTTCACGGGGAACAATTGAGCCTTCCGGCATATAAATTCTATGCAGTGCCTGTCCCAGTAAATTATCTGCGGATGCTTCGCTGCTGTCCTCAAAAAAGAAAAAATCTGTTCCCAGCAGTCTGCCGTTGCGAATGAACAAAACCTGGACTCCGGTTGAGTCAGCTTCACGGAAAAGATTAAACACATCCTGATCCTTGCCCTTGACATCAAGTACCATTTGTCTCTCGAAAATCCGGCTCATGGCTCGAATCTGATCACGGTACTGAGCTGATTTTTCGTACTCAAGTTTTTTAGACGATTGCTCCATCCGCTGTTCCAGTTCCCTCAGGAGTTCCTTATCGCGACCTTTTAAAAACAAGCGAACCTGGCGTACCACTTTTCCATACTCTTCCACAGAAACAACACCCCGACATGGAGCAAGGCAGCGCTTCATTTGAAAATTGAGACAGGGACGGTACGTCTTTTTTCCATCAAGCAGCATTTTGCTGGTACGCAGCGGAAAATATGTCATGACTGCTTTCAACACCTGGCGGGCATCTTTCACAGAAGGATATGGTCCATAATATTCTGATTTTGCATCAATTTTTTCACGCACCAGCATAAGGCGCGGATACATTTCTCCAACAGTCAGTTTGCAGTACGGATACGATTTTCCATCCTTGAGAGCCACGTTGTAACGGGGATGGTGTCTTTTGATCAACTGTTCTTCCAGAATCAGCGCTTCTGCTTCAGTGTCTGTAACAATCAGGGAAAAATCATGGATACGGGAAACCATGAGCTGGATCCGTAAATTGTGTTTGGCAGAGTTGTTAAAATAGGAACGGACGCGGTTGCGGATGGATTTGGATTTGCCGATGTAGAGAATGCTTTGCTGATCATCCTTGAAAAGATAAACTCCGGGAAGGTTCGGCAGGTTGGAGAGTTTATCCCGTGCGGAAGAAATGTCTCCGCCACCTTTTACAGCATGGCGGGTTTCTTTGTTCATTTTGATTACTGCATCAAATCTTCAATTGTTTCAGGAACTTTTTTTACAAAATCGGCCATTGTTCCATATGGTCCAATGTCCATTTTCAACGCATATTGAATGACCACTGTTGGTGTGCCGGACACACCATAAAGGGCTGCTTTTCGTTCTCCGTCCTTGATCAACTGGTTGACCCACTTTTGGTCTTTTTCTTTTTGAAACTCTTTGTGCATTCCAAGCGAACGTGCCAGATAATTTATAATTCCGGGATCAAACACATTTACGCCATGCTTGAAACTTGCCTTGAAAAGTTCATCCTTGATCAAATCAGCTTTGCCAATTTTTCTGGCCACATAATAGAGTCGCAAGGGAGAATCATCCTGTCCACGGAAGACAATCGGAATGTCGATAAATTCGACTTTGTCAGAAAATTTTTCGCGGAAGTTTCTCGAGGCTTTGTGAAGATTATTGCAGTGAGGGCAGCCGAAATTCATAAACTCCTCATAAACAACTTTTTTAAGACTATGTGCAGCAGGTACATTCCCAACTACATCATAATGCCCCTGGATGGATTCTTTGGCCGAAACAGAACCCGCCAGGACCAACCCAAAGATTATTAATACTACTTTATGCATTTCTTTACTCCAATTTTTAGTTGATGATGTTTCTTCTTTGTCTTTCCGGTGAAGCGCAGCGTAAACCCGGAATCCAGGGGGCTTACAGAAAATCTTGTTCTCAACCTTAGCAGGCATCTGGTTCCCGGAACAAGTCAGTGATGACAAATAAATTACTTTTTCAGCAGACCCTATTTATTTTGTGAAAGGTCTCCCCACAAAAACTGCAGAATCGCCACAGCAGACACTGCGGCAGTTTCTGTTCTGAGAATCCTTGGGCCAAGATCCACCGGACGCATTCCGGAACGGAGCGCAAAATTAATTTCCTCCGGATGAAATCCTCCTTCCGGACCAACCAACACCCGCTGGTGCTCCTTTGGTTTTGCTCGGTCTGCACCGGTGCTATTATTCCAGGAAACAGAATCAGCCGATCCTGGGGAAAGTACCCATGAATTTGGACATTCCGGAAGTGCAGACAAAGCTGTCTCCAGATTCGAATGCCAATATATTTCGGGAGGGAATTGCCGTCCGCACTGTTTGGAAGCCTCCAAGGCAATACGCTTCCAGCGTACCATTTGACGCTCAGCGTGTGAAGTAAGAAATACTTTTGAAGAATGAATGCCGCCAAAAAAATCCAAACGATGAACACCAAGTTCAGTCGTTTTTTGCAGAATAAAATCCAATGCTTTTTCTTTGGGCAAGGCCTGCAAAATTTCTAACCGAAGAGGTGACTGAGACGGAACCGCAACCGTTTTTTCCGGAACAAACTTGAGAGAATTCCGGGAAAGGTTTTGCAAAACTACTTCAAAACGACGGCCCTGTTCATCCTGAATGAGAAAATAATCCCCGACACGCAGACGACGTGATTTCAGAATATGCCCTGCTTCTTCACCCTTTAGTTCATATTGCCTGCCGCATTCAAGCGCTCCGTCAAAAATAAAATACGACATTTTTCTTGATCAGGAATACTTAAACTTCAGTTGGTCTTTTTTCAGACCAATGCTGACCTCTCCTCCGTTTTCCAGCTTTCCAAACAAAACCTCATCTGCAAGTACGGTTTCAATTTCACGCTGAATCGTGCGTCCCATCGGACGTGCACCGAATATTGGATCATAACCTGTTTTGGCTAACCAGCTTTTTGCTGCATCCGTTACATTGATAATTACTTTTTGGTGCTGAAGTTTGACTTCCAACTCCACCAGCATTTTTTCTACGACCATCAAAACAACCTCTTCAGGAAGACCTGAAAATGTAATGATGTTGTCCAGACGGTTGCGAAACTCCGGACTGAACATTTTTTCAATAGCTTTTTTGGAAGGCCCTTTGGGGGTACTTCCGCCAAATCCAATGGTGGTCGAACCCATTTCCTTGGCACCCACATTGGAAGTCATAACCAGCACAACGTTGCGGAAATCCGCTTCACGGCCATTGTTGTCAGTCAGGGTTGCATGATCCATAACCTGCAGCAGAATATTGAAAATATCCGGATGCGCTTTTTCGATTTCATCCAGCAGGACCACACAATGCGGATTTTTGCGCACTGCATCCGTCAGCATACCACCCTGATCAAACCCGACATATCCGGGAGGCGCGCCGATCAGGCGGGAAACGGTATGCTTTTCCATGTATTCACTCATGTCAAAGCGTTCAAAATTAATTCCCATGATAAAGGCCAGTTGCTTTGCCAGTTCTGTTTTTCCTACACCGGTAGGTCCGGTGAACAGAAAAGAGCCAATTGGATGATCCGGATGATGTAGTCCTGCACGGGAGCGCTTGATGGCCTGTACTAAAGTTCCTATTGCTTCATCCTGACCAAAAACCTGCATCTGCAATTCTTTTTTCAGTTCCCGCAGTTTATCCTTATCGGTAGAATTCATCCGTTCCACAGGAACACGTGCCATTCCTGCAACCACCTTTTCTATATCCTGTACAGCAACTGTTTTGCGTTTTGTACCGGAACGCAACCGCACCATCGAGCCAGCCTCATCAATCACATCAATTGCCTTGTCCGGCAAATAACGCTCGTTAATGTATTTTTCAGCAAGCTCTGCAGCAGTTTTTATGGAACCGGCTGTGTAACGCAACTCATGATGTTTTTCATATCGTGACTTCAAACCTTTGAGAATCTTGATTGTTTCCGCCAGTGTAGGTTCTGTGATGTCAATCTTCTGGAAGCGGCGTGCAAGCGCACGGTCCTTTTCAAAAATCTTTTTGTATTCTTCATAAGTCGTGGAACCGATACAACGGATTTCTCCTTTTGCCAAAGCAGGTTTCAGCAGATTTGAAACATCCATAGATCCCCCGCTGGTTGCGCCTGCTCCAATAATTGTGTGAATTTCATCTATGAATAAAATCGAACCCGGACGCTTTTCAAGTGCTTTCAGAACAGCTTTTATACGTTGTTCAAAATCTCCACGAAACTTGGTCCCTGCCAGTAAAGCGCCAATATCGAGAGCAAATACTTCTGTTCCTTCCAGTATTTCCGGAATGTCACCTTTGAAAATCTGCAGGGCAAGTCCTTCGGCAACAGCGGTTTTTCCAACTCCAGGATCTCCCACATAAATTGGGTTGTTTTTGCGACGTCTGCACAAAATCTGGAGAGTTCGGTTGATCTCATTTTCGCGTCCAATCAGGGGATCAATCCGATTTTCTGCTGCCTGCAGAGTCAAGTTTTGGGTGTAAAGGTTCAGTGGATTCTGTTCGGGACGTGTCTGTTCACCTTCTTCCTCCTCATCTTCCAGTCCTTCATATTCAGGTCCTTCTCCCTCCTCTTCTTCCACAGGCACTTTGGCAATGCCGTGTGAAATATAATTCAGCAAATCCAGACGGGTGATATCCTGTTTCTGTAAAAAATAAGACGCATAAGACTGAGATTCACGGTGAATTGCAACCAGTACATCCCCGACATCTGCAGAAGCTTTTCCGGAACTGTTGACATGCATGATTGCTAAATGCAGCACACGCTGAACGGCACGTGTCTGCCGCGGCAACTTGTTTCCATCAAATTCTTCCTGCTGAGAAAAGAAGTCCTCCAAATCCTGCTTGATGAGGGTTGTGTCTCCTCCACAACTTCGAATAACATTAAGTCCCGCATCATTGTGCAGCAAAGCATAGAGTATGTGTTCAACACACAAATATTCATGTCGCCGGTCAATAGCTTCACTTTGAGCTGCCATCAGGCACATTTCTAAATCTTTTGTGAACATAAACTCAACTCAATTTTCTTCCATTGTTGCCTGTAGAGGATATTCATATTGTTTCGCCAACCCATGTACCACTTCCACTTTCGTTTCTGCAACCTCAAAAGTGTAAGAACCGCAAATTCCAATTCCGTTTTCATGAACATGAATCATGATCTTTGTTGCCTCACTTAAACTTTTTCCAAACACTGTTTCCAGTACATACACCACAAATTCCATCGAGGTATAATTATCATTATGAAGCAGAACTCTGTAGCTTTGAGGCGGCTTCAGCTTCTTTCGCGTTTTAGTCTTCAGCTGTTCATCAATTTCAATTTCACTCATTATTTTTTCCCGGAAACCCAGCCCTGATTTTCATACTAATCCAATTCTGCATGAAAATTTCAAACAAATCGTTTTTCTATAGATAATTGCACTTTAACTCATTTTTTAGTTAAGTCAATCTGTTTTTTAATATTTTTCACTAATTTGCCTTCACTCTTACTTCCAGTGCGGAGTCAACATCCTTTAAAAAAACCCGACTATTGGGCAGAATACTGTGTGTAAGCCAGACATTTCCACCAATAATTGAGCCTTCTCCAATCACCACATCTCCTAAAATTGTTGCGCCGGAATACACGATCACGTTGTTTTCGATAGTTGGATGACGCTTTAAATTCGGGTTAGCCAGAGAATGCTGCGGACTGAGTGCTCCTAAAGTAACACCCTGATAAAGCCGGATCTGATCCTTGATTACTGCAGTTTCCCCAATCACGATCCCGGTTCCGTGATCAATCATCAGGCCTTTCCCAATTGAAACACCAGGATGAATATCAATTCCGGTTTGTGAATGAATGTGTTCAGTCATGATTCTCGGAATCAAAGGCACGTTCCTTTCGTGCAAAAAATGCGCAATTCTAAAGACACTTACTGCCTGAAGACCAGGGTAGGCCAGCACGATCTCACGCTTGCTGACCGATGCAGGATCGCCTTGAAGAATTGCGTCAACATCCTCAGAGAGAACTTCACGCAGTTCCGGAATGTATTCCAGAAATTCGAAAGCAATGTTTTCAACCTGTTCTCCAAATTCAGGCTTTTCCTCACAGTTTTCTCCTTCCTGCGAAGCCTTCCAGCAAAGAACCAGCTCTATGAACTCCTTGAGGCGGTAGAAAATCGAGACCGTTTGCTGTCCAACAATATGAGGTAAATTGAGATTATCAAAAGACTCCTGCCGGATTAAACCGGGAAACAGCAGTACCTGAATATCTTCAACCAGTTTAACAATACTTTCCTTAGTCGGCAAAGCAACCTCGCCGATATGTTCTATTTCCGGATGTTCCCGGTAAGAGACCATCAGGGCATCAATTGTTTTTTGCAGCCTTTTTCCCTTATCTTTTGACATCGTTTGGTTACTGGTTTGAAAATGATAATTCCGAACCATTTCGTTGAAGAAATAATGTTCCGGAATTGAGTTGAATGAAACTAACTGTTATGCTGTAAAATATTATTCAAAAATAACCGCTTATTTAGAATGCAAAGCTACAAAAAAGAATTTGCCAAATTTCTTGTACGTGCAGCAGCCCTTCAGTTTGGGGAGTTCACGCTCAAAAGCGGGCGCAGCTCACCTTACTTTTTCAATTCCTCAAAATTCAACACCGGCCCCCTGATTGAAGAGCTGGGTCGATACTATGCTTCGGCAATTGAGGAAAATGCTCCAAACTGCAGTTTAATCTTCGGTCCGGCTTACAAAGGCATTCCTTTGTGCGTTTCTGCGGCCACAGCTTTGTCGAGCAGTCTTAACCAGAATATAGGATATTTCTTTAATCGAAAAGAGAAAAAGACACATGGTGACCAGGGATCGCTTGTTGGTCAGCTGCCGTTGACGAAGGATTCGGTGGTTATGGTTGATGATGTGATCACTGATGGACTGACTAAAATCGAGTCTGTTGCCATGATTCGGGAGCTTTGCGGGGTTAAGTTTTCCGGGGTTTTAGTGGCACTTGACCGGATGGAAAAAAATTCTCTGGGACGTGATGCCATTGCGGATTTTGAACAAATAACCGCCGTTCCAGTATGGTCTGTCATCACTATCCGTGAAGTTTGTGATTATCTGAAAAATCGTGAAATCGACGGTGCCGTTGTTTTGGATGATGAAATATCTCTAAAAATAGAGCATTATCTTGAAGAACACAGTGTCCGTTAGCGAGGTCCGGAAAGTAAAATACTTATCATTCTATTTTACCTTTGTTTCTCTTGAGTCATGAATTCTCGCATGATACTGATATTATAAATTGCAGAGTGTCATCTCGACCGAAGAGAGAAATCGAAAAAAGTGCGGTTTCCTTATATGATCCCTCACAGTACGTTCGGGATGACATGATAAAACTCGTAACTGTTTAGTATTTAAAACAAATATGCAGAAAGCACAGGAGTCTGAACAAAGCATTCAGCGTGCCCGGGTTTCTTGGGAGCAATCCAAAGAAGACCTGGAAATGGCCAAATCGTTTATCAAAACAAATCCGGATACCAGCTGTCTGCTGAGCAACCAGGCTGCGATCAATGCCTTCAGTTCAATTTTGCAGGCACATGGTCATTTTCAGCTTCCGGCTTACTCTTCAACTGAAATGCTCAACATATGCAGTTCTGTTGTATCGGAAGTCGAGGAAACACGGCCGCAGTGTGAGGTACTTGACAGTGCCCTGAATCGGGATTTACTGGGACACACCCGTCCAAAAAATATCCAGTTCACGCCGGCATTCGCCAAAACTTCGTACGAAGCAAGCAGGCAAATTCACAAAATTATCAAAGCCTACTGGAGGGAGAACAAAGCGCGTTTTTTTGCTCCATGATTGGTTGTTAGCAGTGAAACTGTGTCAGCACTCAAGTTGTTTATATTTTGAATAACACTCTGTTCAGGTTCAGAAAAATAGCCGTCAGTTTTTAGCTGTCAGCAATCGGTATAAAAATCTGACTTGTACTCTGAAAACTGATTGCCAGTACTGAGTACTGATAGCTAATAATCTTTATTTTTCAGGCACTTTGCTAAATAAAATAAGACACTGTCTTGCCGACCATCAGCCGCTTAAAAATACACAAATCGAAAAGCGTGCCTCTGTGCTTATACCTTTGCTGGAATCTGAGGGTGAACTATTTGTCCTGCTGACTCTTCGTTCTAAGCTACTGCGCTCGCATTCAGGACAGGTTTCTTTTCCGGGAGGAAAGCAGGACACACAGGATGCAAATTCACTGGAAACTGCACTCCGTGAAACCCATGAAGAAATAGGTCTGCCTCCGGAAAACGTAGAAATTATCGGCACACTGGACCAGATTCTCTCACTGCATTATTATCTGGTCACGCCCTTTGTCGGCCTCATTCCCGAAGATTTTGCGCCTCTTCTAAATACAGCTGAAATTGAATCCGTCTTCAAGGTGCCCCTCACCTTTTTCATGAACGGCGACAGTCACTGGACCGAGGAATTCAAAACACCGATTGCAACTGTACTGGCACATCATTTTGATTATCAGGGCTTTGATATTTGGGGCCTGACTGCAAAACTGATTCTGCGTCTGCTGGAAATCGGTCTCGGTCACATCCCGGATTTTCAAGTACATCATCCGGACTCGCCAAACTGGATGGAAAGGGCGCTGGATTATTCGGGAGAAGAGTTGCCGTTTGATTTAAAACCGCTCAGCCATTCTGAACAGGGGAAGGTACATCGATAAGAGAAAGCCAAGCACGCCAAAAGCGATCAAAATCATCAACAGCGGTTCAATCAGCGTACTGGCCCAGGCCATTATTTTTTTCAGTGATTCCTGATTGTGTGAGCCGATTCGTGCAAAACTTGAAGGAAGGTGTCCACTTGATTCTCCGAGTGCAACCATTTTCACAAACATTGGCGAAAAAACCGGAACCATTGAATAAGCATCACACAGGGATTTTCCGGAATCAACTGCTTCCCGTACCGGAGCAATTCGTTTACGCAGCAGTTTAGGAAACATCTCTTCCGCCAAAGCCAGTGCCTCCTGCAAATGCACACCTGTGAGAAGCATGATTTCCATACTACGACTGTAGAACAGCATCTGTACGCTTTGCTGAAGGCGCTTTCCACCGGGAATCAGATTCAAGAGCCAATACCATCCAAACAATCTGTAAACAAAAACAATTAGTGCTCCGGAAAACAGTGAACCTAAAATCCAGGCTTCCGGATTAAAGCGCAGGGAATCACTTAATTTTACCAGAGCCCGAGTCAACCAAAACAGGTCCTCCCCGAGACCTGCGTACATGCGTTTGAACATCGGTACCATGAAAATAACTGCGCCCAGAGACAGGACTATGAAAATGCTGAATACCACCAGAGGATAATTGAGCAGCCGTTTTTGCTCCAGAATCATTTTTTGTTGAAACTGGTAAAATTCCAACAGCATCCCCAGCACCTCTGTCAGTCGTCCGGTACTTTCCGCAACCTCAATCATTTTTGCGACAATCTGCGGAAATGCCTGGTAGTGCCGCAAAGCGCTGCTCATTGAAAGTCCGTCCCGCAAATCCTGCCGAATCCGGCAGAGCAGGAAACTCAAAACATTGTTTTTTTGCTCCTGTATTGCAAACCCTAAAGCATCATCCAATTCAACTCCGGATTTGAGCAGGCGGTGGAGCTGCAGCAAGAATTCTGTGATCTCAGTATTGTTTAAACT
>Ga0257111_1001159_pt1 | contig 10719 bp, 15 predicted proteins | sample LP_taG_6_FD_191567 | JGI IMG/M metagenome (GOLD analysis project Ga0257111, IMG submission 191567) | Marine microbial communities from Northeast Subartic Pacific Ocean, Canada - LP_J_2015_P26_500m | ecosystem: Environmental > Aquatic > Marine > Oceanic | place: Canada: Northeast Subartic Pacific... | reverse complement strand
CTAGTTCTATTGTTGAGATCATTCGCCCATCGTCTAAAATTTCACTATCCACAGTAATATTTTGAATTTTTGAGTTTCCTTTTAGTATATTTTCTGTGATTATGTTACATATAGTGACAGCATTATAACATAATTCGCCCTTTCCTTTGATTATAATTTTATCAGTTTTTAGATTTTTTTCTAATATTTCTAATGCATTTTTCATAACTGGTTCATCGCGTACCAGATATTCATCTTGGATGATACTATTTTCTGATTTACTTATTTCAGTGTCTAACATATAACAGCTAATCTTAAAGCAATTCTTTATTCTTTTAAATTTTATCGACGAATGATCTATTCAAATTGTCCAATAGCAATGTTTTGATAATCACCATTAGGTAATGTTCTTCTAATTACTATTGGTATTACTTTTTGATGTAACTCTTCCATTGCAATTTCTAGTGATGTTGAAATATTTTTTGAAAAATCAATGAAAGGAGGAGCACCAAGTGATAATTGTAATGCACGCGAACCCATAATTCGTGCTTTTTCAAACCTAGTCAACGTTGGCGGTCCAGTAACAATTGTACCTGTGGAATTTTTAATTTCTACTGGTTCATGGTCTACAGATTCTGTTATTATCTGACGCTTTTTAATTACTTCAATGGCACGATCGATTTCTTTTTGTTCTTTGGAACCTTCTAACATTTCTTCATTTCCATGAATTTTTTTGTACATTTCAACAGCTTTGTCTAAACTACCATCTGTCTCTGATATGTTATTTTGATTAGTATCGACTTCAGTATTTTCAACTTCCGTGTCTTTAGTGTTAGATTTTGAATTAGACATCGTGATTACCTAAAATTTTATGAAAGTGGTTATATATTCTACTAGTTTCATACTGAAAAAATGGTATTAAATTCTGTATCAGCAGTTAACCTGATTCTAGAAATAAATGGCAAATCAAAACTTTTTTGCCAATTAAAGCGGCATCTCTCTCCAAAGACAGTTGGTTTGATTAGTAGGGCTGTGCCAATGCAATGTAACGCGCATAGGATGGGAAATTCGGTTATTTATATTCAAACAACAATAGATTCAGGCATTGAACGTACAAGAACTGAATTTAAAAAAGGTGATATTGCGTTTATGCCATATGAGGGCAGCATTTGTTTCTTTTTTACTGATTCATCAAATGTAAAGCCTATGAGTTTAATTGGTAAAATAGTAGACAAGATGGATGTTCTAAAAGAAATAAAATCTAGTGATATAATTTCACTTTATTCTGAAACTGGTTGATATATACGATGACCACTAAAGCCACCAGTTCTTTTTAGAATACCGTCTTGTATTGATTTTTGAATATATGCATTTGCAATAGAAATTTTCACATTTGCCTCCTTTGCTAAACCATACGCAGTGATTACTTTAGAATTTTTAAAGAATTTTGCAGCTTGAGATTCATTTATGTTCACTGTACTAACAGTCAGACGTTTTTCTTTAGCCGATTTGCTGGATTTTTTGTCTTCTACGTCCTTTTTTTGTGTTTTTTCTTTTTGTGCAGGAGATTTGTTTTTTGATCCACCCATTAACCTAAAAAAGTAATTACTATTTATAAACCAACAAAATGTGTAGCAGTGATTTTTATCTAGGTACTTACTAAAAATGAATATGGGAATTGTCTCTAAGGGTGCAAAATGTAACGTTTCTGGTTGTGATAATGATGGAATACGTTCTCTTAATACTTCCAAAGTTGAAGATGCTGGGTTACGTGTATCATCTGGTGGTAAAAAGACAGTACTTTGCAAATTACACTATAAAGAATGGAAAAAAGAAACTAAAGATGATAGATCGTTAGAACGAGCAAGATATGATAGATTTTAGGAAATTTATATTACTATGCAGGAATAATGTGAGTTTATCTTGCCATTAAGAAAAAAAGGAAAGCATTTGAGACGCGCAGATCAAAGTGCTGCTCGTAAACGAGGAAAACAAAAAAAGCGCTAGTCTTTATTTTTTTAATATTTATTTAGAATAAAATTTTTCTGGTGTTTTCATAAACTCATTTTTTAGATTTTTATAATATTTGTTAAGTTTTTTGTAGAGACGTTTTGGTTTTCTTGATTTTTGATTACTTAATACGTATAGTGCAATAATTGGAAAGGCTATAGTGGTATCGGCATACACGGTAACCACATCATTATGACTATCGTGTATTTTACCCCAACTTTTTCCTTCTTCTAGTGTAGCGCCTGATAATCCACCAGTATCAGGTCTAGCATCAGTTATTTGTATGATATAGTCTTGTCCACCAGTATCGTGACGAAGAATTTGGTCTAGAAGTGGACCAGTTTGTTGTGCACTATTTTTTGGCACTCCACCACCTAGTTCAAGAATGCCTGATTTTTTAGAATTATAAACAATTGATGCCTGTTCCAAAATTTCTCTTACAAAATCCAAATTGTAAGTTTTATCCCTTAATCTGTGAACAGCTAAATTAAGCGCAAGTGACGAATCCTTTAAAGTTGATATGTAAAGTGGAACATCATAATCATATGCAGCAGTGACAAAACTTCTCTCTGGATATTTTGATCTTTCCTTGCTTATCATACCAATGATATTTGAAAATTCAGCAGTTGTGAACGGCTTATCGATAAGATTATCTTTAAAAATTTTTTGAATTATCTGATCTTCAGCCTCTAGCGTTTCATAATATTTGATAAATACATCTCTAATACGAACAATTTCTTTTTCATATAATTTCATATCATCGACATTAAAGCTTCCCTGTTTGATTGGAAGCCCCCAAGCGAAGTGATCTTCATGATATACGTTTGCACCGGTTGTAATTATCCAATCTACGAATCCACGTTCGATGAGAGTTTTAAAAATTCCACCAAAACCAACAGGTGTTAAAGCGCCAGAAGCAGTTAAGCAAATAGTGGCATCGTCATCTATCATTTTCGCATAGAGTTTTGCAGCATTACCTAGTTGTCGCCCATTAAATCCTGACTTTGAATAAACATCAACCAAGTCTTCAATTGTCATTTCTGGATTAAGATTAATGTGTGGAATATTTTTTCCCTTAAAATTATGTTGATCCATAAAAAAGCCTTAATTGTTCCAAATAAACCTGTTTTGGAATTATTTTATTTGTAATAGTTAACTTTTAGAACAATTTTTAACTTCTAGAAATACTGAGATAGTTATGCAATTGAGTAAGGAATTTTTGGACGGTCTAGCTACTGAAATACCAAAAATGGTTGAAGCGTTTTCAAATCCTACCACTGAACAAACTGAATCAAGAAAAAAATGGAATTATGATCACGCATTCGATTTTTTGTATGGTGAAACCATTGGTTGGATTGAAGGATATATCATAAGATCATTCATTGAGACATACAAACGTGAACCATCAACATCAGAATTAGCTGAAATTAGTTCTGTTATAGTACTATATTCTGATCAGATTAGAAAAAATTTTAGAAAAATAAGATGATACGTAAATTTTATCATCAAAAATTATCAGATTATGATGAAAAACCGATCTGTTCATTATGTGATAGTTTTTCACTTTACTATTGTACCATTAATGATCAATATTATTGTGAAAATCATATTTTAGGTCATGATGAAAATGAATAACCACACAATTTTTTAGTCTCCAAAACCTATCTTAATTATGACAGAGATTGAGCATAATAAAAGAATCAAGGAAATTTCTGAAATGATTATCTCGGATAATCTATCTCTTGATGAGCAGGATCAAAATAAATTGGAAAAGTATCATAATTTTCTAAAACAGAATTATAGTCTTGATCATGACAGTGCTGTAGAATTGGTTAATGAAGCATTTCTATATCTAAAACTGAAGGAATCCCCTGATATAGATCCATTAACTAAGGGTGATGAGTTTGGTGCTGGATTCAGCTAGTTAAGAACTATTGACTTGTTCAATAAGCTAAGTTTTGATTCGATATGTTGTAATTTTTACAATATTTTATCCAAATTTTGATATGGGATCAATTTTAGAATATTATTGCTGATGATTATAAATTAGACGAGGTTCTCTCTGAGTTCCTAAGATGGTGATGAGTTGTACAGATGTACTAGCATCTGAGCCGAATTATGAAGCATATTAAATTTTCTAAGATTTTGCACTAAATTTTTTCATAAAATTTAATCAATGAGTTTAATCTGAATATTATTGCTGATGATTAATACGATTTGCACTGATTATTGATGAGGTTTGCCGAATTATGAAGCATATCAAATTTTCTAAGATTTTGCACTAAATTTAGCTTAATGTGTAAGCTCAGAACTAAAAATTATGCGTAAATCCAGTCAAAAAGCAAAATGTATATTTTAAGGTGAATTAAAAAATAATGAAATGAGTCTTGAAGTTGAGAATGATGAAAAGATAAAGATAGAAAAAGTGATTACTAGTGCGGATAGTCCTGTAGGGATTGACGCCAAAAAGACCCACATAATCATTATTCACAAATTACTTGAAATTGAAAAGCGATTAGCTAAACTTGAAGAAGAAAATAAAACAAAAGGCAGTGAATAATGCGTATTTTACAATTACATTGTGATAGTATTCAATACACACCAACAAAAAAAGAAATTAAATCTGCAGAAGAGATTGAACCTAAGACAATTAGCATAGAAGAAGTTGTAGTATGTTTTACTGCAGTTGAGAAAGACGATGATTCTAGTATAGTAAAAAACGCAATTGCTGAAATTCAGGAATCAATGAATAAAGTTGGCTGTAACAAATTATTACTATATCCATACGCACATTTGAGTTCTAATCTTGCATCACCAGGCACAGGTCTTAAAATTTTAAAAGAAATGGAAGAATCATGTACTGAAATTGAAGTTATGCGTGCGCCATTTGGATGGACAAAAGCATTTAGCATTAAGGTTAAGGGACATCCTCTTGCAGAAAGCTCTAAAGTTTTTTCTAAAGATTTGGTTAAGGAAAAAACATCTACTGCACTAGATTCTGAATCTAAGATCAAATCATATTGGTATATTATGACACCTGATGGTAAAATGGAGGAAATTGAAAAATTCAATTTCTCTAATCATAAACAGCTAGAAACACTTGCAAAATATGAATCTGCAAAAAAAAGAAATGTAGATGAGTCACCACCACATGTGAATCTAATGAAAAAACTTGCGATTGCAGATTATGAACCTGCATCTGATTCAGGAAACATGAGGTTTTATCCCAATGGCAGATTAATCAAGTCTCAAATTGAACAGTATGTTACAGATAAAATTCGTGATTATGGTGGCATTGAGGTTGAAACACCAATCATGTATGATTCACACCACCCAAGTATGGAAAGTTACTTTAACAGATTTCCCGCTAGACAATACAGTATAGATTCAGAAGGCAAACATCTTTTCTTAAGATTTGCAGCATGCTTTGGGCAATTTTTAATGGCAAGTGATTTTCAACTGTCATACAAAAATCTGCCATACAAACTCTATGAACTCACTCGCTATAGTTTTAGAAGGGAGCAATCTGGTGAACTTGTTGGTCTAAGGAGGCTAAGAGCGTTTACTATGCCTGACTGTCATGCGTTTTGTAAAGATATTCCACAGGCTATTAACGAACTTAAAAAAAGATTTGAACTTTCTCGCGAAGTTTTGTCAGGATTAGGAATTGAAGAAAATGACTATGAAATGGGTATTAGATTTACTGAGGAATTTTATGATGAGAATAAGGAATTAATCACACAAATGGTTTCAAAAGTTGGAAAGCCAGTTTTGATTGAAATGTGGAAGGAAAAGTTCTTTTATTTTGTACTGAAATGGGAATTTAATTTTATTGATAATTTAGGTAAGGCAAGCGCATTGTCAACAGACCAAATAGATGTTGAAAATGCTAAACGTTATGGAATTACATTTACAGATGAAAAGAATGAACAACAAAACCCAATAATTTTGCATAATTCTCCATCTGGTGCTGTTGAAAGAATAATCTATGCGCTATTGGAGAAGTCTGCTAAAGACATTAAGGAAGGACGAAAGCCCTACCTTCCACTTTGGTTAGCACCTACACAAGTAAGACTAATCTCTCTTAAAGATGATTTTCTAGAATTTGCTACTGAACTTGCTAGCAAATTAACTGAGCAAAATATACGAGTTGATATCGATGACAGAAATGATACAATTGGTAAAAGGATTAGAGATGCAGAAAAGGAATGGATTAGTTATGTTTTAGTCATTGGAGAAAAAGAAGTGAATTCTCCTACTTTGAGTGTACGTGATAGGACGACTGGTGATATACGCCAACTTTCTATTGAAGACTTTGTAAAGGAGATTAAGGATGCAACAAGTGGTAAACCAGTTTCAAAACTAAATTCAGCAGTTTTGTTATCACAGAGACCACAAATAATGGTGTAATAAAATGAGTTTCCTGGATCTTCATATGACAAATTCACCATTGATTATTAGCCCAAATGAGAATTCTAAACCCGTAGCTACTATTTTTGGTGTACCATTCGATTCAACACATTCTTACAAACCAGGTTGTAGATTTGGGCCTGACGCAATTCGTGATGTATTTAATAATATTGAAATTTTTCAACCGGAGTTTGGTGTTGACTTGGAAGTGGAGGCTATCACTGATCTTGGTAATACTAGGCATACGGTTGTTGCAGCAGAAATGTTACAAATGGTTAAAAATGTAACATCTGAATTAAAAAAACAGGATAAGCAGATAATAATTTTGGGTGGAGAACATTTGATTACTTTAGGAAGTTTTACATGTTTTCCGAAGGATACTGGATATGTAGTATTTGACGCACATTATGATCTGAGGGATCAATATGCGGACATTAAACTTAGTCATGCTGCATATCTTAGGAGAATAGTTGAAGAACGTGGTTCTGAAAACATTGTTCATGTAGGAGCAAGGGCGTTTGTTAAAGAGGAACTTGCATTTCTAAAGGAACATAATATTGCAACAGTATCAGATAAAGAAATTCGTGATGGTAATGGTCCCAAATTACTCAAGGATATCACATCTACTTTTGACCGTGTTTATCTCAGTGTAGATTTGGATGTATTAGATCCTGCATTTGCACCAGGTGTTGGCAATCCTGAAGCTGTAGGAATTTCATCTCGGGAATTATATGATTTGATTACAACGTTCCAAAACAAAAAAATAGTTGCCGCAGATATAGTGGAACTTAATCCAACTTATGATAACGGTTCTACTGCATCCATGGCTGCAAAAATGATAGCAACAATTATTGCAATGAATCTAAGCAGGTGATGTTATTGTTAAATAATTTACGTGACTCACTACAACCACATCTTGAAAAAATGGGTAGTATCTTTGCGTCAACTGGAATTTCACCAAACGGATGGTCATGTATTGGCTTAGCCTTTGCATTTGCATCAGCATTCATCTATGGCATGAACATGGAATTTGCATTAATCATAGGAGGAGTTGTTTTACTCATAGCTGGCTTTTTTGACATAGTTGATGGACAAGTTGCACGCGTATCTCAAAAAATAACGAAAACTGGTGGTTTTCTTGATTCTGTATTTGACAAGATAGCAGAAGTTGCAATATTTCTTGGAATATTGGTTGGTGGTTTTGCTGAACCATATTTAGTATTTTTAGCAATTGCTCTTTCATTGCTAGTTAGTTACACTAGATCAAGAGCTGAATCATTAGGCATTAAGTTACAGGGTATTGGAATTGGTGAGCGGGCAGAAAGACTACTTGTAATTGCCATAATTGGAATAATTGGATTTATGGAATATGCTGTAATCATTGTGATAATAATTGCAGGCATTACTTTTATTCAAAGAATTATTGTTACCGCAAAAGCGTTAAATCAATAATCTTAACGCAGTTTTGTGTGTTCTCTTCTTTTTGAAGCAGATCTTATTTTTAGGATCTTAAAGTGAATTGCACATGATATACAATACCATTTGAGAATTCTGGGAGATGCAATGTAAGTTCCTTGTGCTCTAAGCTCTTTAGCAAGTTGGTGTTCAACTAAATTCAAACGTGATGTAACCTTTTTTGCCTTATCTTTAGGTACTGTTTGCCCACAATTTGTACATTGAACTACTGCTGAAGAACCTTTATTGCCTTTCTTGCGACCCCTACTTGCACGCTTTAATGGCATGCTGATATTCGTTTTTCCCTATTTATAATCTTAGTATAACGTTAGTAAGTAATGAAATTAGACATTTTTTCACATTGTGTTATTGATACAATTCATCTGAATAATTCAAAATATGTTGTTCCTGGTGGCCCTGCATGTTATTGTAGCCTAACATCTAGAGCACTAAAATTTGACGTGACATTACATACAAAATTTGGTTCTGATTTTTCTCTTGTTGATTACTTGAATAAACAAAAAATTAAACTAGAGGATGCGGTGTCAGGTAAACCTACTACACAATTCAGATTAGAATTATTAGGTTCTGAGAGGACATTATTTTTAGAAAATCAGTGTGAGCCAATAAATGACGCCAGATTAGATGCTGATAGTGTTTTAATCAGCCCTGTTTTTGATGAAATTTCGAATGAGATATTCATGAAAATTAAAAGCGATGCAAATTTTGTTTTGTTAGACCCACAAGGATTTTTGAGACGAAAAAATTCAGAAAATAAAATTCGTCTAGAATACACCAATCTAGATTTTTCACATATATCTGCAATAAAGACAAACCCTGAAGAATTGAAATGTATTACGGGAGGTTATGAAGATGATAACATGAAGATTCTACAAAAAAGTGGAATTGATTCTGTAATTTTAACAGATAAACAAAACATTTCAGTGTTATCTAAGGATAAAATTTATTCTATAAAATTACCAAATCTTGAGCTTTATGATACGACCGGTGTCGGTGATATATTTAGTGCAACATTTTGTTGTACAATGATAAAAGAAAATGATATTCTTTGGGCACTTAGTTTTGCAGGTGGTGCAGCACAAGCGGCACTGGATAGTAAAAAAATTGGTTTAGAAAAAATTCCACCAAAAGGTGCTATTGAAACTAACGCCTATTATTTTTATAACACAGTCAAATTCAGACAGATCTGATTTTTATTATACTTGGGTGGTTTGTTTATCATGCGTATTGGCATTGCAGGAATTCAGACTACAGAACTATTAGCAAAATCAATTAAAGAAACACTTTCTGATGCAGGGTTTGAATCATTTTATTTCAAAAATAATTCTAAATCTACATTAGCTGATTTGATAATTGTTTTGGGTGGTGATCGTGGTGTTCGTAATTATTTTCACCACACATTAGACTTGGATACACCAGTTTTAGGAATAAGTGAATCAGAATCAAACGGTTTTTTAGCACAAATTGAGTTGAGAGAACTTTCTTCTTACCTTAGTCGTATAAAAAAACAGGATTTTGTGATTGAGAATGTTCCAAGAATCGGTGTGAAGATTGATGGTAAAAATGCTTATCCTGTTCTTAACGATGTAGCCATTTTTACATCAAAAAGTGCTACATTAATGGAATATGTATTACGTGTTAATGAGGAAGAAGTATGGCATGACAGTAGTGATGGTGTCATAATTTCAACACCAATAGGTTCATCTGCATATTCTATGTCTGCTGGCGGACCGGTTATTTTTCAATCTTCAAATGTATTTGGAATAGTTTCAGTTAATTCATTAGATACGACTAGAAGACCATTGATAGTATCTGATAACAGCATTATTGAGATCGATGAAATTTCTTCACGTTTACATTGCGACGTTGTCTTGGATGGAATAGATAGATACAAAGTTAACAATAATGTTGAAGTAACAAAATTCATACCTCCAGCAAGGATAGTTCGTGTAAAAGTAGATTCGACAACTATTTCTGCACTTGCTAAAAAAGTAAAGCTTGCAGAGGAATTACTTGCCATGCCACCAAGCTCTAAGCTGCTACTAAAAATATTGGAATATGAGGGCTCTATGACACAAAAAGAACTTGCATCAAAAACATTACTGCCAGCTAGAACTGTAAGACTTGCATTAAAGCATCTTATGAATAAGGGATACATAAAACGAAAAGTTTCAATTCGTGATGCCAGACAAAAAATTTACGAAATTACCAAGTTGGATTAATTTTGTGAAGATGTTGTAACAAACGATTTAAACGCTTGTTCTGGGAATCCCGGTCTACTATTAAATTCTGGATGAAATTGCACACCAAAAAAGAATTTGTGTGATGGAATTTCTAAAATCTCCATTCTTCTTCCGTCATCGCTTTCTCCCGTAAAGATCATCCCATTTTTCAGAAACTCTTCACGATATTTAGTATTAAATTCATATCTATGTCTATGTCTTTTGGAAATTTTATTAGAATTGTATATTTTATACGCTAGTGAATCTTGATTAATTTTAATTTCATTTGCTCCTAATCGTAATGAACCACCCATATCTGTCTCCTGTTTTTGTTCTGGTAAAAGATCAATAATTGGATTCTTTATATCTGAAATGATCTCAGTTGAGTTTGCATTTTCGAGATTACACATTTTACGACCAAATGCAATAGCCGCCAGCTGAAAACCAAAACAAATTCCAAGGTATGGTATGTTTTTCTCTAATGCATATGTAGCAGTATCAATTATTCCTTCAGAACCACGTGTTCCAAATCCACCAGGTACTAGTATACCATCAAAATTATCAAGCTGTTCAAGATTTCCATTGAATGTTTCTGAATCAATCCAATCAATATTCACAGATC
>Ga0257111_1001158_pt1 | contig 10729 bp, 8 predicted proteins | sample LP_taG_6_FD_191567 | JGI IMG/M metagenome (GOLD analysis project Ga0257111, IMG submission 191567) | Marine microbial communities from Northeast Subartic Pacific Ocean, Canada - LP_J_2015_P26_500m | ecosystem: Environmental > Aquatic > Marine > Oceanic | place: Canada: Northeast Subartic Pacific... | reverse complement strand
AATCAGAGCACGACGACCACTATGGCTATGGTCACTTGAGAGTCGACCTCATCATTGACTCAATGGGAGAACAGGAGATAGAGGTTAGTGGTGACCATTCGCAAGCGAGAGCGGAGCGGACGGGTATTATATCGATTCAGTCTGAGTCGGTCCTCAGTAGGGCAACGAGAATGCCTCCGGTGAATTCGGCGAAGCCTAGGGCATGATTATTGTTGACATCCTTGATTAACTCAATCCAACTGTTGAACGAACTGACCTTGGACTGTGCTGGAGTGGGCTCATCGCCCTCCTGAGGCGTGCCGACATCACCCGTGGGAACTTCTGGCTCCTGGACCAGTACTACGCCACCAGGTGCAATAATCTCGAAGGCGGAAGCAGCTGCGGCTGCCCGCTCTTCTTCTGGGAGATCGATTACCACGAGGTCGGATGGCATGGGAAGAATTGTCTGTTGGGGTGCTTCGGCCAGAGTCGCGTTTGCCGCCTTCCACGAGGCAGTCTCAGCACTTACCTCTGGCCATGGCAATGCGATGACCTGTGCCCACGAGGATGCATCGTACCGTCTGATCAAACGATCGATGATAACTCCGAATCGCGTGCCCGGCTCAACGATCCTGAAGGTGTCAGGCTTGTGGCTAGTCACCAATCCCAATCCGTCTGGACGGCCGCACCACAAATCGAACATCCAAGCTGCTAAGTGCCCTATTCCACCCCCAACTAGGGTCACGTTCCTCGAAGGTAGCCTTGAGCACGCATCCCTTATTCTCGCTCTCATCGACCTTGGCAACGGCATGAGGTCCATGTGCAACATCTGCTCCCCGATGCTTGCAGCTATCGCAGGCTCGTCCTGCCCCCTCTCGATATCCTCCGACAGGAGTCTCTGTAGCATCTCACGCTCGGACATCTGAGGCAGTCCAATTCCTCCATTCTCCCCGAGCACGAACGCCTCTCATACTCACCGCTCTTCAACCATCGCTTCTAGGATGGATTCAAGTCAGGCATGTATCCCGGCCGAGACGTGCAGGACAAGGATTCCGTAGTCGAGGCGATTGTGATGTGTCCCGAGTGCTCGGAACAGTTGGAACACGAGGTCATGAGGAGAAACCCGAAGGGAAGAGGGGAGGATGCCTTAGTCAGATGTCTGGACTGTGGACACGTCCACACCTTGCAGATGAGGCCCCCCCGTGCTGTTCACGTCAAGACCACGCTATCGGATGGAAATGAAAGCGTGTTGGCGGCCATCGAAGTCGATGAGGACGAGGAGATCGCCGTGGGGGAAGTGTTCGAGCACAATGGGATGCATTGGTGCGTCACTAGGATAGATGACTCGCATTCGAAATCAGTGACGAGCCTTGGAACCGTGGGAATTAATGCTATGTGGGCGATAAGGAGGGACAAGGCCGTTGTTAAGATAACGATGAACAACAGGGAAACCAGCGAATCAGCCAGAATAGAGTGCGAACCAGACAGGGTCTTCTCGTGTGGCTCGATTATGGCTGTTGATGGGAAAAATTGGCGAATTAGGGGGCTGCACACTGGAAAGGGACGAACCCTAACCGGGAGTAGGACAGCTGGCGAGGTACGCCGAATCTACTTGCAGCCTCCGGAGTAGTGGCTATCTTCGGTTTGTCCATGGCATCAGCAACGCCTTGGTGATGTGCATTGCAACTTCGGGATTCTCCCTAAGCCTGCGCATACTGTACTCGTACCACTTAGTTCCATATGGAACGTAGATTCTTGTCCTGTGGCCCTGATCGGAAAGCTTTCGCCTGACGTCGCCCCTGACTCCCAGAAGGAACTGGAACTCGTAGCCCGGCCCCTTGTCTCGATTACGGACCACATCGCCACTGTGCCTCGGATCGGCCTTACTTGGCCCCATGCCTCTCGATTCAAGTGATTCTAGGGAGTGCTTGATCACCGGCGTGTCGTGGGATGCTATGGCAGTGTAAGCACCCGAATCCAGCATCAGGTCGATAGCATGATTGGTTGCATCGACAATCTCCCCGTATCCGGTGTGGGAGATATCCGCCGAATCTAAGTAGGCACCCTTGCAGATTCGAAAGTCTGTGGAGGGGCCTGTGACTCTGGAAATATCGGAGATGTCTAAGGGTGTCCTGAGAAGTCGCCCCTGCAGAACTACTCCTACGTTAGTCAGACCCTTGGAGTGCATGGCGAGAGCAACGTCAATTGTGGACTGGGTGACCCTGCTGTCTTCCATGTCGAGGCGGACGAAGATTTCGTGTTCGGAGGCCTTGCGTATGAGGCTCTCGATGTTGTCAAGTGCCGCCTTGAGGTCAATCAGTAGACCGAAAGCCGTGGGTTTAATTGAGATGTTGGCATCTATTTCGTGCTCGACGATGGCATCCAAGACGGCTTCGTACTCACGAATGAAGAATCTCGTCTCGTCGAGTGAACTAATCTCCTCTCCTAATACATCGACAGTGAAGCATGCTCCCTGTGAGCCAATCCTCCTCATCACACCTAGGGCTTGATTGAGGGTTTCACCGGCCATGTAACGGTTTGCGACCCAGCGGACGACGAACTTGGGTGCGAGTGGGAGGAGCCTGACGATTGAGCTGCCTACGAGTCCCATCCGAACACTGACAGAGTGGGGAGAGACTTGACAATTGCGGGGTTCAGGGAATCTGCTTCCCTCGACGAATGGGGACATCAAGAGTGAAGAGTAGGGACGCGAGTGATTGTCGCTGCCAGCCCTTGAACGACTTACGATCCAGATGCGCGAACACGCTTCCACCGGGGAAAGCAAACCTTGTGGCCTCAATTGCAACGGTGACAGCGTGTTTCCACAATCCTCCGGGAAGTTCCTCTTCAACTGTCGGCTCGTCGAAAGCGAGCGCGTAATTCGCTAGGAGGTGGCCGACCCACACGTCTGTCTGAGAGATGACGGCCCGATGCCTAGGGGCGTAGTGACCGCCTCCGAGTCCAATCATGACGTCTCCATGGCCTTGCCAAGTTCCCACTTGATTGCCCCCTGAAAGACCAAGGCATGCTGAAAGCGCGTCTGCCCAAACTCTCGCGGCTCGCTCGTCCCCCCACTGATCAGAAGTTGAGCCGATCTCGATGTAGAGTGTTGGCTTAGTGAGCGTAGGTCCATGGTGCGTTGTCTCCAAAGTCAAATCGTACTCGTCATCCAGCCCCCTATCAACGGCTAAGGCGGACATGATTCTGAATAGTGCCCCGAATCGTGGGGACGGGGGTACGATTCGTCCCTTAATCCCCCCGGCTTGACCCGGTTCTCCGTGTGGAGCCTCGCCGGGGACGCCGATGGCGTGGAGGGTGAGGGCTGGGATCTTGCTAGCCGAGACGTGCCTTGAGAGAACTAGTACCTCATCCACTTTAGAGCCAGTAGCCGATTCGTGGGCGGCATCGATGTAATCAGCGTGAATGTGGAGCTCGTTGATGAGGAGAAGATCGACAGTTCGGCCATCATGCCTGTAAACGGTACCATGTGACAATTGCTCGGGATCCCCCCAGCTCCCTAGTGCCCTCACTGATGCGAAAAGGCTCATTGAAGCGACATCCTCTCGAGATGCCAACAACAACGTGACCATGGACTGTGACGGCGATGCATCCTTCAATGTTCTCTAGCACACTTTCAAGACCCTCGCGACGGTCTCGTTGCATGGACCAGAGGGGGCTCGGCTTCCCACCTTGCAGAATCGACAGGGGGGAGGAAATGCACGTGGCCATCGGTACTCAGGGCGAGATGGCCAAACTGGGGCCCACGGGCGAACCGCTAGATACCTTCACGAGACCTTTTCCAGCCCCTATTCTCGATGGCGTAACCCTAGCAGACAGGTGGGTCGGCTTCTGGGTCGAGAGGGAGTTCGGAGAGGCGAGGATGGCTGCACTGCCACTCCAAGGCGATTGGATTGACGGCCCGGGCAGGGATGATCTCAGGCTTTCTTCCCTCGCAGATAGTGACATTCAACCGGCAGGGGCGATTTGGCACAGGATTCTGGACGCGGAACCAATGGCCATTGGCAGCGTGGAGGGGAACATCGTCTTCTCGACCTTAGGGGGGGGGATCTACATGATCGACTCGGAGGCAAAGGAGATTTGGCGGACTCAACATCCAGTGTGGCCCGAAATATTGGACATTGGGGTGCAAGACCTGCTTGTTTCCATCGTTGAGTGCCCAGAGGGAATAGCGGTGTGGTCCCAGGCGGGCGGGGTAGCCGTTCTGGACCCGAGTGACGGATCATTGCTGAGCTTTTGGGTGCTCGAGTTGGGTGACAAGGTCTCGAATGCAATCTATGCGGAGGGCGGAGGTTGGCTGTTAATGTTGCACGGAGGCACAATCGGACTCCTCGAAGATATTGGCAAAAGACCGGAAGTACTCGAAACGGGCGGTCCGGTTCTCGATGCCCGATATGAGGGGGAAGAGTGGAGGTGGACTGGATGGAGGCATGACGGGAGACTCTCCGAGGGTCGCGTCTTCACCACATACAGGGAGGGGATTGGGATTGCTATACTCGAGGGAAGGGTGATGACGAACGATGGAGAGTGGAGCGATTACTCTGCTTAGTCGGTTTGTGTTTTGACGGCGTGGCCGCACTTCCCGCAAACCTTCCGATCGCTGTGGATTCCTAGGAAAACACCTGGACCGCAAGTAGGGCAAGTCTCACCCTTACGAACCAGTTCGCCATCCTCCACTGCGTACTTCGAGTGCTTGCCGTTTGGATTTGGGCCATCCCCCATCACTCACCACCCCCTTCTCCATCTATTTCCGGGGCCTCTTCAGGAGCCGCGGCAGGGGGCTCGGGTGACTCTGCGGCAACCTTTGGCTCGGAGTTGGTGGCAGACTTGTGGCGCTCGATCACATAACTCTGCTCTATGGAAGCGGATTCCTCAGAGCCATACACAAGGGCGATGCCGGAGGTACGAGCCATACCGAATCTAGTATTGACATTCTTGACGAAAACTAGATTCTTCTTAGAACCGGGTTCGGCCTTGGTAGCCGCCTCCACCATCTGGGTGAGTGACGGCGTGGGAGAGTTGGGGTGATCCCAACGGAATCTCAACTCGACACGATCGAGCATCGGATTCTCTCTCCTTTCGATGACTTCCATTCAACCACCTCATCTGATGTTGACCTTCAGCGCGTAGCTTCCGGGGTGAGCGATGTTCAGCCGCTTCGCGACCTCTGATCTCACAGGGTGCAATATCACGACGAGTCCCTGCCAGTCCGTAGTCACTGGAGAGTTCGGGCAGTGAGCGCACTGAGGGGGTTCGGACTTCTTGTCAGGATCGGGGAGAATCCTGTTGCACTCGCCGCAAGCGAAAGGCTGCCTCACCAATTCAATCGGTCTCCTCAATCCACTCGAAGGAGCCTAGGCCATCCATCTTGCAGTTCAGGCCAATCTTGCTGGAACGTGGGTCATTGTGATTGATTGACTTGGATACTATCCTAGAGCGAACGAACGAGCCCTCTTCGAGAGCCCTCCCACTTTGCGAACCCTCAATCCTCTTGATACCGAGGTTGACCTGTATGGGTTCATCTAAAATCTGTGACTTGTGAAGCAAAGCCTCCATGGGGCCAATCCGCACGAAGGCACCATACTCAGAGACCTCAGAGACCGCACCGTCAACGACCTCGTTACTTTCCATGGTGAAAACCAGGGCTTTGAAGCGGACGTTCTGGTAGATGGCGCCGTCGCCGTGGATGATTTTTCCTCTGCCAACGGCCTCGTGATCGAAGGTCAGTAGAGTGAAGTTCTCAGTCTCATCGAAGCGGCACTCGAAGGCGTCATGAGCAAGTTCATCGATGTGATCTACTAGCTTGCGGCCCCTCCTGATGTACTCTGCAGGGATGCGGATGGTCTCCTCTCTTATCTCAAGGGTGTACATTCCAATTCCTTCCGTCGCGGACCTTCCCGAAGCCGGACGGAGGTGGGAGTCGTCTCCCGTCCCTCATCGGCCATGCCTCTGGAGGAGAGGTCCGTGCGACCCGGCGACCGGCCCACCCTGTATAAGAACAACGGACCGGAAACGGTCCCGGCGATCTCCGTACTCTGTCAGACCGTAGGTCTGAATGGACGTTTGGTGCGAATGTTCAAGTGGACTCGGGATTGCATCTCTCATTCTGATGGTAGCGGCTGCTTCGCTCGGAGGCGCTCACGACAAGCAGGTGTGTATCATCATTGTCACGCTCCTACTAGTTATGTCACTGGGGCCGATGCTGCCACAAATTGATTACGAATTGTCCCCGAGCGATGCCGAACCTCAGTCCATGCACACGAATGGTGGAACAGGAGAGGTGTGGATTGACGGGGGGCAGCCTTGGCCGCAGTTCGGGAGAACTGGTTCCAAAGTTGCTGACGCTCCCACGCATGACCCAAATGGGGGTGCTGGCTTCGATTCACCATCTAATGCCTCCAGCCTGATGTCTATTGTCGACCCAACCGTCAACTGGGTATACGAGTCTTACTCTATTGGCACCGACTCCCTTGGTACCCCGATAGCAGACCTGGGAGAATCAATTACTGTAGAAGAAGGGGCTCTTGAGCGATGCGGCAAGAACTCCCTGTTCTCCATCCTCGTTCAGACTGCAGATATCTCAGGGTCGCAGCACAGCATGTTGAGGATCATCGAGGGCGAGGACGCAGATCTGGCCTGGCAAGCCGACCTCGGTTCGACAGAGCTCGTCAAGGCCGCGCCGGTGATCGTTGATGTGGACGACGACGGTAAGCCCGAAATCCTCGTGGTCTACGATGCGGCTGGCACCCTTTTCATCGATGCGTGGTCGCCTCGCCTGTCCTGTTCGGTCACAGGGTGGTCTTCAGGTGGCCACTCGGGAGAGTTGCTCTGGACGTGGAGCGACGAGGGACTGATGATTAGCAGCAACGAGGGACCTTACACCAACAGTCTGCTCGGGGGGCATAAGCCAACGACCCAACCACTACTCGCTGATTTGGACTTAGACGGGGATGCCGAACTTGTCATCGCCGCCATCGACGAAGTGTCGGAGAATCCCGTCGTTTTGGCCTTCCCCCTTCAGGCGAACGGCACCCCCAGCACCCTGTGGGAGGTGACTTTGGACAAGGGCAGCCACCCCTCAGACCCTGCGTTCGCACAGGTCGATGACTCCACGGGATACGTGCTCCTCACCACTATCGAAGCGAACAACGGGGGCATGTGGGTATGGAAGATAGACTCCGCGTCAGGCGACTCCAGTTGGGACGGTGGACTCTCACTAGACAACCTAGACGGAGACACAAACTCACCCCATGTCAGGCTACCCGGCCCAGTGATTGCGAATCTCGATTCTGACTCGGGTCCAGAAATGATTGTCACCATACCCACGGACGCTGATGGCTCGAACACCGTGGATGGCGCTGAGTTCAGGGGAATTGAGATTGACAATGGTGACGAGCTCTGGAGCTTCGAAGCATCCAACGGTTTTGCAGATGCGCCGCCTACGGCCATAGACACGGATGGCGATGGCGATCATGACAGGGTGTGTTGGGTCACCTGGTGGCAGAGCACGACTGGGGCACGGCATGGTCAGACCGGCTGCCATGACGTCGAGGGTGGTACGCCCGATGAGGCATGGAACAGAGATCTGGAGCAGAGTAGCGGCACGCCGAACGACGAGATAGCCGTCGCAGCTGCCTCATGGATGAACATCGACGGCGAGGGTGAGCCCGAACTCCTCGTAGTCTTCGGACGCTCGCTCTGGGCCTTCGACGGGACCTCAGGTACGTCTTCAGGAGTCAACGCGGCTTGGTCGGACGAGCTGGAACTAGATCACAGGACATGGTCGTCGCCATCACTGGCTGACATAGATGGTGATGCGACGCTCGACCTAGTTGTCGGAAGCATGGCTATCTCGGTAGCCAGACCGGACGTGAGACCGCTGACGGACGGGAGAGGTATCGAGTTCAACCCTAGTGCCCCTGATCCTAACGAGGAGGTCACTATCACAGCATTCCTAGAAAATGCTGGGACGGCTGACACGGATGGTGTCACGGACGCAGTTCTCTACGCTGACGGCATGGAGATTGCCAGGCAAGGCATCTCCAACCTCGAACCGGTCGACCCGAGTGGCTCGGGATCGTTCGTGTCGTTCAACGTGGAGTGGAGCGGTGAGCTCGGAGACCATTTCTTCGAATTGGTCCTCGACCCATACAAGAACCTGACACAGACCAGATTCGACAACGACATGCAGGCCAAGGCGCTCTCGATTGTCCCCCCTTACAACGCCTCCTTTGAAATGCCGACCGATCCGTTGAGAGTTGACCCGGGGAGCAGTGGGGTCGCCTCAGTGAACATCAGGTCAACCGGGAGACTGTCGGGCGTCTGGAGCCTCGCAGTGGACGACTCCAACCTCCCTGCTGACTGGAGTTGGATTGATGAGACCCCTGGTGGCATCAGCGGCGTCGAAATCGACGCTGGCGGAGTTTGGTCCCCAATGCTCAGAATCAACGCACCCGAAAGCACCCTAGGATCAGACTCAGGCCACCTCAATCTTGCAATTTCGCTCGACGATGATTCCAGTGTCAGCGTAACGTCAACCCTGCCTGTGGAAGCTAACAGGACGAGGGGGTTATCCATCAGAGGCCCGGACGGCACTTCTGCCAGCACTGGATACGGGCTGATCGGTGATGATGCTCGGGCTTGGCTGATTGTCGAGAATGTGGGCAACGCAGCCGAGACCCAGATTATCATTTCTTGGGACAGTACCGACTGGGGCTCCGATTTGAGGATGTACGACTCTGATGATAGCGAAGTCAGCGCACTAACTCTGGGTCCGGATGAGCAGAGAGAGATGACTGCGAGGCTCCCCGTCCCCTCCGAAGCCGACCACGGCGATAACGTGAGCACCCCCCTGACTATGTGCGTGGGAGCGGGTGAAGAGCAGGAGTGCAGTGAGGTATCTTTGATATTCGTCGCTACAGGAGCCGTTGTCAATCCCTCACATCAGAGGTCGGCCCCCGCTGACGGACTCGTTTGGAACGTCACTGCCGACCTACCCACAGAATCTGGCAACCTGACTTGGTCTCTTTCCGAAGCTGGAATGGGAATCATCGGCTGGTCTTGGGAAGGCGTCGGGCAACTGTCCATTGCTGGAGATGCCGTCACCCTCTCAGGGAATCCCGGAACTAGGGTTTCGGGCTCGATATCACTGGACTTGCCTGCGAATGTCCCCCCCGCCTTCCACACATTCAAAGACATAGCCTCTTCGGGCGCCGCATTCCCATTGAGACTCTCGCTCGAGGTCATGCAAATCCACCGAGCCGGCCTTTTGGTTACCTCGCCGATTACGCGGCCGTTCGTCGTCGGCGTCGATGAGCCTGCCTTGGCGATACTCAGACTGGAGAATCTTGGAAATGGCCAGGATTCGTACGCCCTCTCATATTCCATCCTGCTTGACAGTAACATCACCTCCGATCCCGGAGTGGAGGTTTCATTCTCCAGCAATCCGACATCCCTAGGTGCCGGCAGTCTCCAGACCGTACCCCTCAGCATCACTTTCCCCGGCGCCACCCCGGCCAGAGTTCCTATCAGCGTTAGGTTCACGATGACCTCTACGGGAAATGAAAGCGTCACTGATTCCGAGGTAGTGGAGTTTGAGGTCAGGCAAGACCATCGCTGGGACATCATTGCCACGATTGATGAGAAACCCACGGACGAAGTGACTTTCATGGTGCCACCGGGACAGGCCATCACGATTCCAATCAATGCGACAAACACCGGCAACATGGTGGACGACCTTGACCTTGATGTCCAAATAGAGATTTTCAGGTCGCCCGGTGACGACTCACAGGGGTGGCTCGCCTCTGGTGGTTCCGTGGTTGACGTGGGCGTCAACCAGTCGGCTGATCTGAATGTCACAGCTTCTGTATCCGCCGACGCATGGAATGGGTCTGTCATGTCGGTTACGGTGACGGCGAGCGCGCGCGACGAGGTAGTCATGGAATTCTCCTTCTCATTGGAAGCTACTCACGTCCCCAGATGGGGTGTGGTCGCCAACAACGCTGACCTCGAGATCGATCCGGAGGGATCTCAAATCGAGTTGACTCTGGTGCAAATGGGCAACTCACCGAGCCAACCCTTCGCTTCTGTGTACGTGACAGGAGAGAACGGATGGGATATCGAGGCGCTAGGAGACCTACCGACCATATCGCCTGGGGGGACAAGCCCCCTGCCACTGACCATCACACCACCTGATTCAGCCATGCACGGCAGGTCAGTTGAGCTCCACGTCAGGGTCAGAGAGGGGGATGCCCGCGGCCTCGCCGAAATCACGCTTCCCCTGAGAGTAGCCATCACCCACGACTTCACCATGGATGGAGATGGACCCTGGGTCATCTCAGATCTTGGAGGGCACCCAGGAGTGACGGTGCAGAACCTCGGAAACGCGCCTACAACGATCTCGCTGCAAGTGCTGAGCCTGCCTGACAATTGGGCCGTTGCAGGCGGCACTGAGGTAGTTCTCGGTGTCGGAGAAGTCAGGGGCATTCCAATCGAAGTCATCCCTTCGGAAGACTGGGGGGGCGATGTGAAGACGATTAGGGTCCTCGCTCAGGATCCAGCAGGCAACCAACAGGAGAAGATACTCAACACCTTGCAAGCGTCCCATTCATGGGCGAGTTCTCCATTCATAACCGCCCTCGAGGGGGACGAGGCTATCATCGAGATTCACGGAACGGGCTCAGCGTCCTCAGTGGTGGACTCACGTGCTGGATCCCTCACATGGAGTCATAGT
>Ga0257111_1001157_pt1 | contig 10729 bp, 8 predicted proteins | sample LP_taG_6_FD_191567 | JGI IMG/M metagenome (GOLD analysis project Ga0257111, IMG submission 191567) | Marine microbial communities from Northeast Subartic Pacific Ocean, Canada - LP_J_2015_P26_500m | ecosystem: Environmental > Aquatic > Marine > Oceanic | place: Canada: Northeast Subartic Pacific... | reverse complement strand
CCAGCGGGTGAACCCGTCGTTGACGGTGAGGGCGCTCAGGGGGCCGGCCTGCGACTGGTTCCCGGGTCGGAAGCGCTCCGGCCAGGTCTCGACCCAGCGGAGTCCGTCGAACCGGCTCTCGTCGCCGATGACGGCGCCGGTGATGGTCGTGATCCCGGCGTCGGCGACCTGCCCGGCCAGGAGGTCGATGTCGGTGTAGGGCAGGGGGTCGTCGAAGCGGTCCGAGTAGCCCGCGGTCGAGAGCAGCGGATCTCCCGATCCCACCAGCCAGATGTCACCGTCGATCACCCCTTCGACGGGCTCGGCCCGGGCCACCACCCGCGTGGTGAAGCGGTGGTCGGGTCCGAGAAGGGCGAGCGCCGCTGCGCCGGTGAGGAGTTTCTGCGTGCTGGCGGGAACGAGCGCACGATCGGCGAGGTGGCCGTAGCGGGCACGTCCGGATTCCGAGACCGCCACGCAACTGTCACCGGGAAGGGCGGTGGCCGACTCCTCGAGGGAAACGATCAGACGGCGGTCCGCCTCAGGCTCCTGGAGGAAGATCGGCACCCGACGAACGGAGAAGAGGGGCGTACGAACCTCGGGCGGAGGGATCGCCGATGGCTCGCGCGGCGGGCGGTCGTGCTCCTCGTCGGATGCCCGCGCCTGCCACGCTGAGCCCACGGCGAGTGCCACGAGCAGCAGTGGGAGTGCGATGCGCCTGATCACGGGGCGCATCGTAGAGGTGTGTGGTCCCGCAGGTGGTGCGCCTTCGGCCTGCCTTTCGCCGGCCCATCGTCGACACCGGTCAGCCGGGACGCCGTCTAGGTTTGTCCTGCATGGACATCCTCGCCGCACTCTTCTTCGAGGGGCTCGAACTCCGTCCCGCTTCGGGTGGCGTCACCAAGATCGACCTGACCGGCATCCACTTCAGCATGGCCGCCCCCACGCCCGTGCCCATCACGGTCGCTCCCCACCTGATGGTCCTCGTGCACTGTCCCGAAGGCGCCTCTCCGACAGCGGCACTCGAGGTCATCTTCACGAAGGACGGCGAACGGGTTGCACGCAACGCACAGTCGCTCCAGGTCGAGCCTGGACGCTTCGGCTACCGCCTCGTCCGCGCCGAGGTCGAGATAGAGGACTACGGCACCATCGAGGCCCACTGTCGGATCGACCAGGGACCGGTGACCGTCGTACCCTTCACGATCCTGCCCCCAGTCCCCGCCGATCCTCCTTCCGATCCGGGCCCGGACGCCTCCTGACCCGGTGCGCTACGCGGTCGCCCTGTCCGAGCATCACGACACCGGCATCGCTCTCGGCGAGGTCGTCGGCCAGGTCCTCGACCGGCTTGGGCCCGCTCCCGACGTCGCTGTCCTGTTCCTGACCGGGCACCACGTCGACCAGTGCGACGAACTCGGCCGGACGGTGCGGCAGACGCTTGGCGCCCGACACCTGATCGGTGGGACCGCCGTGTCCGTCCTCGCCCATCGTCAGGAGGTCGAGGAGTCTCCAGCGATCGTCCTGTGGGCCGGGCATACCGGTCCTGTCGAGGTCTTCCGACCGTCGCCGGAGGGCGGGCTCCCCGATGGCCTCGTCGACGACACGACCGTCGTCGTCCTGGCCGATCCGTTCTCGTACGACGCCGTCAAACTCGCCGGCAACGTCCCACCGGAGGTCACGCTGATCGGGGGGCTGGCATCTGCAGCGGGCCGGCCCGGCGGCAACAGGCTCTTCCTCGACGATGAGGTCCAGGCGGACGGGGCCGTCGCCCTGGCACTCCCTCCCGGCCTCAACGCGCGTCCCCTCGTCTCCCAGGGCTGTCGCCCGGTCGGCGAGCCTATGACCGTCACGTCCAGTGAGGGCAACCTGCTGCGGACGCTCGGTGGGCGTCCCGCACTCGAGCGCCTGAAGGCCATCTCCGAGGCCGCCGGGCCCTCCGAGCGCTCCCTGCTCTCGCGGGGCCTCCAGGTGGGGCTCGTGGTCGACGAGCACCGCGAGGTGTTCAGGCCGGGCGACTTCCTGGTCCGGGGCGTACTGGGCGCAGACCGCACGACGGGCGCCGTGGCCATCGGCGACCACGCCCCGATCGGCTCCACGGTGCAGTTCCAGGTCCGAGACGCCGACGCAGCCATCGCCGAACTCCAGCAGATGGCGGCCGCCTGGCATGCCGACTCGGCCCTCGTCTTCACGTGCAACGGCCGGGGCTCGAACCTGTTCGGCAGGCCGGGACCCGACGCGGAGGCACTGGTCGACGGCCTCGAAACGACCGCCGTGGGCGGCATGTTCTGCGCCGGCGAGATCGGCCCCATCGGCGGCAGGCACTTCCTCCACGGCTTCACGGCCTCCGCCCTCCTGCTGGGCGCCGAGCCCGCCACCTGAGTCGTCGTTCGGCGACCGAACGGTGCCCGGCCGGTCCGGACCGCGCGTATAGGGTGACCGATCACGTCCCCGACCGGAGCCACATCGCCAATGAGCGCCCCCCTGGACGCCGCCCTCGAAGCCCGGGCCGTCAACGTCATCCGCGGCCTCTCGATGGATGGCCCCCACGCCGCCCGGTCCGGCCACCAGGGGACCGCCATGGCGCTGGCTCCACTGGCCCACATCCTGTGGACCCGGGTACTCACCTATGACGCCGCCAATCCCGAGTGGCCCGACCGCGACCGCTTCATCCTCTCGGCCGGACACGCGTCGATCCTCCTCTACTCGATGCTGCACCTCACGGGCCACGGCCTGACCCTCGAGGACCTGCGCCAGTTCCGGCAGTGGGGTTCCGCCACACCCGGCCATCCAGAGGTCGGGGGCACGGCGGGCGTCGAGGTCACGACCGGCCCCCTCGGCCAGGGTCTCGCCAATGCAGTCGGCATGGCCATCGCCGAGCGCAACCTGCGCGCACGCTTCGGTTCCGACGTCTGCGACCACCACACCTTCGTCGTCTGCAGCGACGGCGACCTCGCCGAGGGCATCAGCCACGAGGCCGCATCACTCTCCGGGCACCTCGGCCTGGGGCGCCTCGTCGCCGTCTACGACGACAACCACGTCACGATCGATGGCCCGACCGAATTGGCGCTCTCCGACGACGCCGCGGTCCGGTTCAGCGCCTACGGCTGGCACGTGATCGACCTCGGCGAGGCCGCCGAGGACCTCGATGGCATGGAAGCGGCCCTGCGCGCCGCCATGGCCGAGGACGACCGACCCTCGCTGGTCGTGCTCCGCAGCCACATCGCCACCCCCTCCCCCGACGTCGACTCGCCGGCCGCCCACGGCTACTCCCTAACCGACGACGGCATCGCCGAAACGAAGCGCCGCATGGGCCTCCCGGACAACGAGTCCTTCCACATCCCCGACGAGGTGCTCTCGATGTACCGCTCTGCTGGCGCCCGGGGTGCCGCCGCACGTGAGGCCTGGCAGCAGCGCTTCGACGCATGGGACGGCGACCGTGACGGGTGGAAGGCCTGCTTGAGCCAGTCAGGCCGTGACGGGTGGGCGGACGCCCTCCCGAGTTGGGAGCCCGGCGAGAGGATCGCCACCCGCAAGGCCGGCAACGCCTGCCTCTCTGCGCTCCTCGACGAGGTCCCCGGCCTGGTCGGTGGGGGTGCCGACCTGACCGGCAACACCGGCACCACCATCAGCGGCCACGGCGTCCAGGGCGCCGACTGCCCCGAGGGCCGGCAGATCTTCTTCGGTGTCCGCGAGCACGCAATGGGTGCCATCTGCAACGGCATGGCCCTCCACGGCGGAATCCTCCCCGTCGGCGGGACCTTCCTCGTCTTCAGCGACTACATGCGGGGGGCTGTGCGCCTGGCGGCGCTCAGCGGCGCCAAGACGCTCTTCGTCTGGACGCACGATTCGGTCGGGGTCGGTGAGGACGGGCCGACCCACCAGCCCGTCGAACACGCCGCCGCCCTGCGGGCGATCCCCGGGCTGCGGGTCTTCCGACCCGCCGACGCCAACGAAACAGCCGGGGCCTGGAGGGCGGCGATCTCGGGTGACGGACCCACCGCCTTCCTGTTGACCCGCCAGGACGTCCCGGTCCTGGTCGGCACGGACGACCATGCGGCGGTGGCCCGGGGCGCCTACGTCCTCGTGGACGCCGACGAACCACCGGACGTCGTGCTCATCGGCACTGGGAGTGAGGTCGCGGTCGCCCTCGACGCCGCAGCCTCCCTCACCGCCGGCGGCACCTCCGTCCGTGTGGTGTCCATGCCCTCGATGGACCTCTTCGGCGCACAGGACACCGCCTATCGTGCGTCCGTGCTTCCCCCGGGCGTGCCTGTCGTGTCGGTCGAGGCCGGCGTCACGTTCGGCTGGGGCGCCTGGGCGGATGCGTCGGTCGGCATCGACCGCTTCGGAGCATCAGCTCCCGGCGCCGAGGTCATGGAACACCTCGGGATCACGCCGGCGGCGGTGGCCGCGGCGGCCCGCGGACTCCTCGAACACAGGGAAGGTGCGGCATGAGCCGACTGCGCGAACTCTTCGACCAGCACGGCCAGAGCCCCTGGCTGGACAACCTGCGGCGGGGCTGGATCTCCTCCGGTGAACTACAGGTACTCATCGACCGGGGCGTGCGCGGTATCACGTCGAACCCGTCGATCTTCCAGAAGGCGATGACCGGGACCGACGACTACGACGAGCAACTCAGCGCCCTCGCCGGAGCGGGACGATCGATCGAAGACTCCTACTGGGAACTGGTGACCCGCGACATCGTCGATGCGCTCGACCTGCTGCGACCGGTCCACGAGGCGACCGACGGCCTCGACGGCTTCGTCTCGGTTGAGGTGGATCCCAGCCTGGCGGCCGACACCGGGGGCACCGAGGCGGCGGCCCGCCACCTCAGCCGGATCATCGACCGGCCCAACCTCTTCGTGAAGATCCCGGCCACCGCCGAGGGGATCCCCGCCATCCGCACGATGATCGGCGAGGGGTGCAGCGTCAACGTCACGCTCATCTTCTCCCTCGACCGCTACGAGGACGTCATGGAGGCGTACATCGCAGGACTCGAGGCCCACGAGGGCGACCTGTCGGGAACCTCTTCGGTCGCCTCGTTCTTCATCAGCCGCACCGACACCGAAATCGACCGGCGCCTCGAGGCTGTCGGCACACCCGAGGCCCTCGCCCTCCGCGGTCGTGCAGCCGTCGCCCAGGGACAGGTCGCCTACGACCTCTTCCGGCGGGCCTTTTCCGGACCTCGTTGGGAGGCGCTCGTCGCACGGGGGGCGAGGGTCCAACGCCCCCTCTGGGCGTCCACCTCCACGAAGAACCCCGCCTATCCCGACACGCTCTACGTCGACGCCCTGATCGGCCCCGACACCGTCAACACGCTCCCCGAGGCGACCCTCGAGGCGTTCGACGAACACGGCACCCTGGCCCGCACGGTGGACGCCGACCCCGAGGGGGCTCGAGCCACGTTGGCTGCCGTCGAGGCAGCCGGTATCGACCTCGACGACGTCTCCCGGGTCCTCGAGGAGGAGGGGGTCGGCGCCTTCGTCAAGTCCTTCGACGAACTCCTCGACACCCTCGGGCAGAAGGCCGAAACCCTCATCTGATTGCCTTCCGAGTCCGTTGCAATTCGCAACGGACTGTTATGGTCCGGTCATGCCCGGCGAGTTGCTCCCCCCGCTCGAGGACCGCTGTTCGATCGCCCGCACCCTCGAGGCCGTCGGCGACAGATGGACCCTGCTGATCCTGCGAGACCTGTTCCGGGGCGTCCGTCGCTTCGAGCGCCTCCACGAGGACCTCGGCATCGCCCGGAACCTCCTCACCGACCGCCTCCGACGATTGGAGGACGCCGAGATCGTCCAGCGGGTGCCCTACCAGCAACGCCCGCTCCGCCATGAGTACCGACTCACCGCCAGGGGACGCGACCTGTCCCCGGCGTTGATCGCCCTCATGTCCTGGGGTGACCGTTGGCAGGCAGAGGACGGACCACCCACCCTGCTCATCCACGACGCCTGCGAAACCCCGATCGAACACACCGTCCGATGCCCGTCATGCGACGAGCCGGTCGCTGCCCACCACATCCGGAGCCGGCCCGGCCCCGGACGCCACTCCCTCTCCACTGGCTTGCCCGATGACCGTTGACCAGGTATCCGACCGAGACCGCGAGTTGCTTGAACTCCCGCTACCCGAGCTACTCGCCGCTGCCCGTGAACGCCGGGACCGGGCGCACGGCAGTCGCGTCACCTACAGCCCAAAGGTCTTCATCCCCCTCACCATGCTCTGCCGTGACCGCTGCGGCTACTGCACCTTCGCGCAGCCGCCGGCCCGACTGGCCGCCCCGTACCTCCTGCCCGAGGAGGTCCTCGACATCGCCCGGCGGGGAGCTTCGGTGGGGTGCCACGAGGCCCTGTTCACTCTGGGTGAGCGACCGGAGGAGCGCTATCCGGTTGCGAAGGACTGGCTGAACCGGCACGGCTACAGCTCGACGATCGACTACCTGGCCGATGTCTCCCGGCTCGTACTCGAAGAGACCGGCCTCCTCCCCCACTCCAATGCAGGCGCCCTCTTCGAGGACGAACTGGCACAACTCCGCGAGGTCTCCGCCTCACAGGGAATGATGATCGAGACGCTGCGCCCGGACCTCGACTGCCACCGGGGTGCCCCCGACAAGTTGCCCGAACGTCGCCTTGCCACACTCGAGGCCGCCGGGCGACTGCACATCCCGTTCACCACGGGCATCCTCGTCGGCATCGGCGAGGGCCGCATCGACCGGATCGTCGCCCTGGAGGCGATCGCCGAATCGCACCGCCGCCACGGCCACGTGCAGGAAGTCATCGTCCAGAACTTCCTCCCGAAGGCCGGCACAGCCATGCACGCGGTGCCGCCGTGTCCCGAGCACGACTACCTCGAGGCCATCGCACTGGCCCGCCTGGTCCTCCCGGATGCGGTCCACGTTCAGGCGCCGCCGAACCTCTCCGACGACTTCGGCCCGCTTCTGGAGGCGGGCATCGACGACTGGGGCGGCGTCTCCCCGGTGACGGCCGACCACGTCAACCCGGAGCGGCCCTGGCCCGCCCTCGACCGCCTCCGGGCCGAGACCGAGAAGCATGGCTTCGCCCTCGCCCCCCGGCTCACCCTCCATCCGGAGTTCGTGCGGCACCCGGAGGTCTGGCTCGACGAGGCGCTGCGCTTCCCCGTCATGGACCGGGCGGATGCCGAGGGCCTCGGACGGGACGATCCGGGTGCTGTCTTCCCCGAGCGCATCGAGGCCATCACCGCAGAGGACGGTGCAGAGGTCCGCCAGATCGGACACGACTCAACGGCCTGGTACTCGGGTGCGCCTGTGTCGCCTGCCGACCTGCTCGGGGGCCCGGCGGCCGCAGGGGGCCGCCTCCGAGAGGTCCTCGACGGCGTACTCGAAGGCCAGGAGGCCGGAGCCGACGAACTCCTCACCCTCTTCGCTGCACGCGGCCCGGAGGTGCGTGCCGTGGCCGAGGTCGCCGACGAGCTCCGGCGACGGGTCGTCGGCGATGTCGTTACCTGGGTCGCCAACCGCAACATCAACTACACGAACGTCTGCACCTACAAGTGCCGGTTCTGCGGCTTCTCCAAGGGGCCCCTTTCGCTGAACCTCCGCGGCACCCCCTATCTCCTCGACATCGACGAGATCGCCGGCCGTGCCGCCGACGCCGCACGCATGGGGGCCACCGAGGTCTGCCTCCAGGGCGGCATCCATCCCAACTTCGACGGCGACTTCTACATCGACGTCACCCGGGCGGTCCGCGATGCCGTGCCGAACATCCACGTCCACGGCTTCACCGCCCTCGAAGTCACCGAAGGGGCGAGACGCCTCGGCGAGCCGTTGGAGGACTACCTGCGGCGCCTCATGGATGCCGGGCTGAGTTCCCTGCCCGGGACCGCCGCCGAGATCCTCGACGACGGGATCCGGGCCGAACTCTGCCCCGACAAGATCAACACCGAGGAATGGCTCGAGGCCCACCGCACGGCACATAGGGTCGGACTGCGCTCCAACATCACGATCATGTTCGGGTCCATCGAGGGCACCGAGCACTGGGTTCGGCACCTGCTCGTGTGCCGCGACCTCCAGAAGGAAACCGGTGGCTTCACCGAGTTCGTGGGGCTGCCGTTCGTGCACATGGCGTCGCCGATCTACCTACAGCGCCGGGCACGCCGTGGCCCGACTTTCCGCGAGACGCTCCTGATGCACGCCGTTGCCCGGATCGCCCTGCACGGACTCATCGACAACATCCAGGGTTCGTGGGTGAAGATCGGCTTCGACGGCATCCGCCAGATGCTCCAGGCCGGGTGCAACGACCTCGGCGGAACGCTCGTCGACGAAAACATCTCACGTGCCGCCGGCGCCGAGCACGGTCAGTCCGCCCACGAGTCCGACTTCCGGACGCTCGTCGAGCCGCTGGGCCGCACGCTCGCCCAGCGCAGCACGCTCTACGGAAGCGTGGCCGTCGGCAGTCGTCTCGAGGTCAACCGTTCCGACGACGGCCGCTTGCTGATCCCGGTGGTCGGTGCCTGAGCCGACTCGAACCCGACGGTTACTGCACGGACACCATCGGTAGGGTGCGAGAATGAGCCTGCGGAACTACCGGACCGGCGACGACGGCATCGATGCCGCCATCGAGGAACTGGCCCAGGCGACGGGACGTCGGGACGACCTGGACATGATCTCGGAACTTCTCGTCAGCGCAGTCCGGCTCGCACGCGAGGACGTCGGCCGCGGCGACCTGAAGCTCGTCAACAGCGCCCTCAAGGAACTCCGGCACGCCTTCTCGGTCTTCGAGCCGTACCGGACCGCCCGCAAGGCCACCGTGTTCGGTTCCGCCCGAATCGCCGAGGGCGACCCCGCCTATGCGGCCGCACGCGACTTCGGGGCCGCCATGGCTGCGCACGACTGGATGGTCATGACCGGGGCCGGACCCGGGATCATGGCGGCCGGCCTCGAGGGAGCGGGCCGTGACCGTTCCTTCGGCATCAACATCCAACTCCCCTTCGAGGCCGAGGCCAACGAGTTCATCCTCGACGACCCGAAGCTCATCAACTTCAAGTACTTCTTCACTCGCAAGGTCACCTTCATGCGCGAGTCCCACGGGTACGCCCTGCTGCCCGGGGGCTTCGGCACCATGGACGAGGCCTTCGAGCTGCTCACCCTGATGCAGACCGGGAAGACGCACCTCGCTCCCGTCGTGCTGCTCGACCCTCCGGGCGATACCTACTGGTCACACTGGACCGAGTTCATCCAGGCCGAGCTGGTGGCCAGGAACCTGGTCTCCCCGCACGACCTGTCCCTCATCCACGCCACCGACGACCCCGGAGCCGCCGCCGAGCACGTCCGGGGCTTCTACCGGACCTACCACTCCATGCGGTACGTGGGCCGCCACCTCGTCCTGCGCCTCGAACGCGAGGTGGACGACGCCGAGGTGGCGACGCTCGACGAAGAGTTCGGCGACCTGCTGGTGGACGGTCACATCGAACGCTGCGAAACGACCCCGCACGAACTCCGGGACGACGACGAGGTGGCCCGGCCCCGCCTGCGCCTCCACTTCGACCGCCGTTCCCACGCCCGGCTCCGACAGTTGATCGACGCCCTCAACGACGCCACGCCCGACTAACCGTCGGCCCACCCGGAATCGTCGGGCTCCTGGAGGAGGTTGATGGCCTTCTCGACCGCACGACGGGCCCTCGTGAGGCGGCGCTCGTCGACCGGCAACTCGTTGCCGCCAGCATCGATCGACTCCCGGAGTCGGATGATCGCCAGGTCGGCCAACTCCTCGGCAATCCCCTCGAGCTTCGCTCGGATCTCCTCGAACTCACCCGCCATGGGCACCTCCCTGCGGTCCCCGAATCCTCTCGGCGACGACCTCGAGAGGGTGTCGAACAACGTGGCCGGCGGCCGCCAGGTAGATGGCGCATCCCGGGTTGGCGCTGACCACGGTCGCGGCACCCGTGGTGGCCATCGCCCGCCGGATGGATGCCGTCTTGCGAAGGCGGACTTCGGACGCCAGTTCCGACTGGAGCACGGAGAAGGCCCCACCGGCACCGCAGCACAGTCCCTCGTCGTCGAGTTCGACCGTCTCCGCATAGGGAGCCAGGACGGAGCGCACGCTGGCGTGGCAACCCTGGGCGTGGCGGAGGTGGCAGGGGTCCTGGACGATCACAGTCGTGCGCTCCCCCACCGGCGCCGGCATCCGGTCGATGTTCTCTGCCAGCCACTCGTGGACGTCCCGCACCCTGGAGGCGAAGGCGGCCGCCTCCGGCGTGCCGACGAGTGATCCGTACGCGCGCAGCGCCGCCCCGCACCCGGCCGAGTCCACGAGAACCGGGACATCCGCCGGGATCGCCGCCATGACGCGTCCGGCGAGTGCTCGTGCCGCCGCGTCGAGGCCGGCATGAGCGTGCAGGGCGCCACAGCAGCCTGCCGCATCTCCGGAACGTAGGACCGCCGCTCCGGAAGCCTCGAGGACCTCCTCGACCGCCGCATGGACCTCGGGCTGCCAGGCGTCCATCACGCACCCCGTGAACAGGACCACATCGCCTCCGACCCTCCCCTTCTGCCGGGGATCCCGCAGGGGCAGTCGCACGGGCAGGGGCAGTCGCACGGGGAGGAGGCGCAGTCGCTGCAGCAGGGCGAGGACCCGGCTCACCCAACGGAGTAGACGCGGGCGGACCAGGACGGAAAGGCCGACGCGGAGCCGGAACGGCACCCGACGTCCGGCCGCCACGACTGTCCGCGTATCGGTCATCAGTTCACCGAAGGGCACTGCCGAGGGGCACGCCGTCTCAC